>Ga0307470_10000074_pt1 | contig 68635 bp, 98 predicted proteins | sample atmos_gasesAM3C__FD_204565 | JGI IMG/M metagenome (GOLD analysis project Ga0307470, IMG submission 204565) | Hardwood forest soil microbial communities from Morgan-Monroe State Forest, Indiana, United States - atmos_gasesAM3C_05 | ecosystem: Environmental > Terrestrial > Soil > Temperate forest... | reverse complement strand
AGGAAGGGTACGCGCCAGTGATGTGTTACGCGCAGAACTTCCGCCTGCCGCTATCGTCGCTGATCAAATGACCGAAGACGAACTCAAGCAGGGAGAAGAGCTAGCCGAATACTTGCAGGTGTGTATCCAGAAGGATTGGTACTTTGAGATCTCCCCAGATGAGGCGCGATTGCTCGCTGGATACCTCCGCGAACTGCAGCGGCTAGCACATCTTCCGTATCACTGCGGATCATGACTGGCGCTGAGTTCAAAGCCCTCCTCAAAGAGGCAGGGCTATCCCAAAGTAATATAGCGCGGGCGTTGAACGTGCCCGTTCGTACCGTCCACCGCTGGACTAGCGATACCTCTCTACGGCGCGTCAACGAATTCGCCGTACGGTTCATTCTGCAGACCCGAAACTTCCCACCGCTGTGACGCCTACTGAACTCCGCGACCTGCTGGAGCGGGCCGGTAAGAGCCAGCGGCAACTCGCGCGTGACCTTGAGATACCCGATCGCTTAGTGCGCTACTGGTGCACGGGCCAGCAGCCCATAGGCAGATTCGAGGAATGCGCTATCCGTTACGTGCTCGAGCGCACACCCGCTAACTAGCGATTCTGTCTAGCTAGACATACAATCCCCCGCACACGTGGCCCGCCCCACTGGGACCTGCCACAGAACTCCACCAAGCCGGCAGGCTTTGGGACACGTGTGCCACCCAGCGAAGTCATCGAATTACGGCCGAATCACCCTGTAAAGTTTCAGGGAGCAGGCGCCAATTTCACCCATCATCCGGATGGGACGGAGATGGTGGACCTGTTCGGGCCGCCGGATGACAGCCAAATTACGGGTATCCAGCAGACCAGCCCGCAGAACTTCGGGACCAGCGGTGCTTTCTCGGAGAACCTCGCCGAGTACATGTCGACCAGCCAGAGGAACTATCTGGCTCAGCGACTCACCGAGTACCACCGGGTAGACCTCGACTCACGCAAGGAGTGGGAGAACCTCACCCGTTCTGCTTTATCGCTCCTCGGCATCGAGAAGCTTGAGATGAGCCGTCTGCCCTTCCCCGGCGCGGCCTCAATGCAGCACCCCGTGATCGCCGAGGCCTGCGTCCAGTTCAGTAGCAACGCCATCCAGGAGTTCTTCCCGCCTACAGGCCCCGTGAAGGGCGACCCGCTGGGCGATGTGACTGAGGACATTGAGGACAGTGCTGAGCGCGCCGCTCAGTATATGAACTACTACCTCACAGTCATCGATACGGGGTACTACGCTGACAAGGACCAGTCGCTGTTCTATCTACCGACTGCGGGGAGCCTCTTTAGCAAGACGTGGCTCGACCCACGCGACCAGCTCCCGCGCGCTCGGTACGTGAAGGCCGAAGACTTCGTCGCTCCCTATTTCGCCCGGGACCTCGAGAACTGCTCTCGGTACTGCCATCAGTACCAGATGACGAAGAGCGAGATCGCCAAGGCGATGGCGCTGGGGGAGTTCATCGAGCTCAACCTCCCGCGGCCGCCGCTGAACTCCGAGGATGAGCAGTACCGCGGGCAGAAGATCGACGACATTTCGGACCGCCGGGTGCGCTCGCTGCACGATGAGGACGAGCTGTTCGACATCCTTGAGTACCACATCGACCTGAACCTGCCAGAAGGCGTGGATGAGCAGGACCAGGGTGGCCTTGAGCTGCCCTACATCGTGATCTGCGACAAGACGAGCCAGGAGATCCTCGCGGTACGCCGCAACTGGCGCCAGCAGGACGAGAAGCGCAAGAAGCGCGTCTGGTTCGCCCACTACAAGTTCTTGCCGGGGCTGGGCTTTTACGGGTGGGGCTTCCTGCATGTCATTGGATCGCTCGCTGAAGCCATCGGCGGCAGCGCGCGCGCACTCCTGGATAGCGCACTTATGGCGACTGTCCAGGGAGGATTTCGGGCAAAGGATGGTCCGAAGAAGGGGGGCAGTCTTGCTATCCAGCCCGGCAAATGGATTGACATCGACGCGACAGCTGAGGAGCTAGCCAAGGGGTTCTACACCCCCCCGAGCAAGGAGCCCTCACCCGCGTTGGTGCAATTGTTCCAAGCGATGGTCTCGGATGCGCGCCGCTTCGCCTCACTGACTGAGGTACTGGTCGGGCAGGCGGACAACAAGGCGCCCGTTGGTACCACGCTGGCACTCATCGAACAGTCGATGAAGCTCTTCACGGCGGTACACAAGCGCATCTTCGCCGCTGCCCGGGAAGAGTTCCGCATGCTGCGCGAGCTCATCCACGACTTCGCGCCCGACAAGCAGTACCCGTACCACATGGATGGCCAGGCGCAGGTTGCCATGAAGGCGGACTTCGGGGATCACACGAGCTTCGTACCGGTTGCGGACCCGAACATCATCTCGGACGTGCAGCGCATCGCGATGGCGCAAGCCGTTCTCGAGCTGGTGGAGAAGGCGCCGCAGCTCTACGGGCCTGAAAAGACGATCGAAGCGCATGTGCGCTTCCTGAAAGCACTCAAGGTCCCAGACTGGCAGAAGATCGCCCCGGAGATGCCAGCACCGACCTACATGGATCCGGTAGGCGAGAACATGCTGATGATGACGGGCAAAGGAGTGCGCGCATTCCCGGGCCAGCGGCATGACCTGCACAACCTGCTCCACGACCGTCAGGACCAGATCGCTCAGAACACGTTGCCGCCTGATCAGTACCAGGTCGTGCACAGCGCGCTGATGGCGCACATCCGCGAGCACTTGGCGCTGCAGCAGTTTGAGCAAGTTTCGGCTGGCATGCAGCAGTCCCACCAGATCCCACTGCCGCCCACTGACTTGTACGGGCCGAACCAGCCGATGGACCCCAAGATCGAAATGGCGGTCTCCATCCTGGCGGCGCAGAACCTCCCGCCAGTCCCTCCCCCCGTGCCGGGATCACAAGCATCTGTGCAGGGAGGTGGGCCGCAGTCGGGTCAAGCGCCTCCGCAGCAGGAAGCCCAAGCGCAGATTGCCGCCGACCAGGCGAAGACGGCTGCGGGCATCAAGAACAAGGAAGCCGAGACGCAAGCGAAGATCCAGCGCGACACGCATACATTCGTGGCGGATCACAAGCAGCGCGAGTTGGAGCATGAACAGCGGCTACGGCAGCTTGAGGAAGAGCACCGCGTCCGCATGCGCCAGATCGACGAGGAGACCTCCGCCAGCATCCTGCGCAAGCACGCCGATGGCCTCGTCCAGCATCGCCATAAGCAGGCCGCGCACACCCAGTCACTCCTGCAGGCTGTCGACACCCACCGCCAGGGCCTGAAGCACAAGCAGGCTGAGGCGAAGGAGTCACTGCTGGCCAAGAAGACACAGCGGCGCACGATGGCCAAGCAGCCCATGAAGAAGGCGGCTTAGCGATGAAACGCAAAGCCACTCCCCAGCAGGCCCGCAGCTACCTCTTCCAGCGCCACCCGAACGGCTTCGGCATACCGCCCGCGAAGTTCGCGGCGGCTGCCAATGAAACGGGCTCGTCCTTCGATCACCTCATCCACTTCATCTCGCGCCTATACGCGGGCGGAGCACAGCAATCTCTCTTCCGCGGCGAGGATATCTCAGCCGCCGCTAACTCAGGAGCCTAGACATGAAACCGAAGAGCCCACACGGCATGAGTCATCCGAAGGCTGGCGGCGAGCACGAGGATGCGCTTGAGCACGGCATGCCGAGCGATCGGCACAGCGAGGGAGCGGGTACTGCGAATGCGGGGACTGGCGTGAAGCCCTCATCCAGCCCGAATCATCTGGAACAGACCGACTATCCGGAGCCAGGTGAGCAGACTGCGGGTGGCGGCGGCCACAACCATCGCATCCTGCCGACTCCCTCGAAGGAAGCCGCTGGTCCTATCGGCGATCGCAACGTCGGCAATGCGCGCGGCGTGATCGGTAACGGTCGTGGCTCGAGCGGCAAGTACCGCGGGACCATGGGCGACGGCGCCAAGGGTGAGCCGAAATACAAAGGGACGATGGGCTGCTGATGACCGCCGACCTCCCCATACACGTGCAGATGCTGATGGCCTTGCGGACGCAGGTCCAGACACGTCAGCGCGAGCTCGAAGGCCGTATCGGCCTAGGTGTGGAGGAGCGGGAATACCAGCGCCACGTGGGCCGTATCGCCGAATGCAAGGTCCAGATCCAGCAGATCAACGAAATGATGAAGGCTGACCTCGACGATGTCAGCGACTACTTGGAGGCAGACAGACGTGAGCACGAGAGAACCCAGCGCGCTACGCCGGGCGATCGAACAGGTCAACGACGCACAGCGGCTTCAACCCATAACCGATGGGGAAGTTGAGGCGCTTGGCAACGTAGCGTTGTGGCGAATCCTGGTCGAGCCCTACATCCCGAAGCAGCGCGGAATGATCGTGCGTCCGCCGCAGGTGGATGCGGCCGAGCGCGTGGTCTCCAAAGTAGGCCGGATCGTGCAGGTGGGGTGCTTTGCCTATCAGAGCCGCACCACAGCGGGTCTGGAGCTCTCCCAAGCGCGCGAGAAAGCCGAAGTCGGTCAGTACTGGCTCTACGAGATGTATGCCGGCCAGGAAGTGCACCTGCGCTCCGGCCACATCCTGCGCCTGCTCACCGACACCGAATTGCTGATGCGGGTGAATGACCCGGATCTCCTCAAGGGTTACGCCGAGTAATCCACCACACACGGCACACGTGCCGGGGGTACTGATCGATGGCCAAAGCGAAACGCAACTTGAAGACTCACCCGAAGCCTACGGGCGATGACGCGCAGGATGACTTCATCCCGCCGGACCGTCAGGACCAGTTGGCAAACCGCGAGGATGCCGGCCGGACCGAAGTGGTCGATGTGTTCGGCAAGGCGGAGACGGTCGATACCGGCGTACGTGCTGAGGGGGATGGCGTCGACGTGAATAGCGCGACTGAGGGAGATGCGCGCTCTATGGCCTCTGAGAATGACGGGGCTGGGGAGGAGGAGCCCACTCCACGCCGGACACGCACTGAGCGCGAATCGCGTCAACACACGACCAGCGATGATGATGAGGGCGGCTACGGCGCCAGAGTCCGTAAGCGCATCGCTCGAGAGCGGGCACTCGTCAACCGCGAGCGTGCTCTACGTGAGCAGACGCAGCGAGCCCTAGATGAGGAGCGCGCAGCCCGCCAGGCGACCGATGAGCGCATTGCTAGGCTGGAGCGCGCCACTACCGAGGTCGCGCAGAACGCGGGCGTCAAGGATCTCGAGAACCAGATCGCGACCCTGAAGCCGCAATTGGCCGCCGCCATGGAAGCCGGCGAGACCGCGAAGGCGTTGGATATCCAGGACAAGCTCTCGGACCTCAAGGCGAAACTGGAAGTCGTCAAGTACGACTTGGCGCAGCGTGCTCGAGCCGCTGAAGCCGCTGCGGCCGCCGCTAGATCGCGTACGACCACCACGACCACTGAGGCAGACAAGACCACTGAGATTGATCCTGATGCGGCTGCCTCGGCCGCGGCCTTCAAGAAGGCGAACCGTCACTGGTGGAACCGCACAGCCAACAAAGAGGCCAAGGAAGACGCGGTCACCATCGACCGCGAGATCCTCCAGGAGATCCAGGACGGCGAACTCGACTTTGAACCCTACTCGGATGAGCACTGGGAAGAGGTGGCTCACCGACTCCACGAGGCCTATCCGCACCTTGAGATCCAGGACCTCGACGGCCAGCCCTACAACTTCGATGACGAGGAGCAGGAGAACATGAACCAGAACGACCGTCGCAACGGCGGTAAGACCGGCCGTCAGCAGAACGGTCGTCAACAGGGCAACCGCGCTCCCACCCGTGGTATGGGCCAGAACGGACGCAAGTCGGCAAGCGATATGGATCTCGCGCGTCAGGGGAAGGTCACTCTTGATCAGGACGACTTCGCAACCATGCGCCTGTTCAAGATGGACCCCAACAATCCCAACGACAAGAAGTACTTCGCCAAAGAAAAGATGCGCTCGATCCTCACCGGTCAGCGTGACACGACCGGAGGTAATCGCTAATGAAGGCCAAACACGTTGGATTGACGGTGCCCCCGGATGAGGAGGACGCAAGCCTTCCTGGAGCGGCAGTACGTCCTGCTCAGCAGCGCATCGCAGGCGATGAGGTGGCCGATGAGATCATCGCCGCCAGCGTGAAGCGCGCCGAGAAGGCGAAGGCCCGCGCGCAGACTGTGAGGCGCGAGAAGATCACGCCCAAAGCGAAACAAACCCACGCGGTGGACAACGACAACGTCCACACCGCGAATGAATCTGATCGTCAGGCCGACTCGCGAACTGAAGTCGACCGTGACAGTGAGGTACCCACCTCATGGCGACTGCCCAGCCTGTTGGACGCCCCGCCCCCGCGGCCGGGTATGTGCAACCGCTGGGTACGCCTGAAGGCGGGTAGCGAAGAGGATGTCGAGCATTTCGAAGCGATGCTCGAGGAAGGCTGGCGCCCCGTTAAACGATCGCGCGTGCGACGGGCGCATGAACTGACGGCCAGCACTCATGGGAAGTACGATCAGTACTACGTCAAGCGCGGCCTGATTCTCATGGAAATGCCAGAGAAGCTGCAGATCCAACGGGATCGCTACTTCAAACAGCAGCAAAAGGACATGAACCGCGGCGTCGATCGGAACCTGTTCAAGATCAACCACCGTGTGATGCCGCTACTGCAGCCTGAGCGCAGTACGCGAGTCACCACCACGGCACGGCGTGGTCGACTGGACGATGCCATTCCGGGAGACGAGGCGGAGGCCTGAGGCCTCCTTCCAGCACACCCATCCCCTAAACGGAGACCTCAATGGCTAACGTGAATGCGCCGAGCGGCTTTCGAGTCGCGAAGCACCAAGGCGGTGGCACAGCCAACCGCCGGACCCGCTATCACATCGCTGGTGCTTACGGAAGCGCCATCGCGGTGGGCGATGCGGTGGAACAGACCACCACATCCAAGAACATCATCCGACCTGGTGCGGCGACCGACCGCCTGAGCGGTGTGTTCGACGGATGCTTTTACCTCGACCCCAACCAGTCGGCGCCGCAGTACAACCGGCTCTGGCCTGCCGCTCAGGCAGTCGTGGCGGGCTCGACGGTGGATGCATGGGTCTATGACGACCCGCACACCATCTTTGAAGCCCAGATGTCGCTCGCCTTCGCGCTGAGCTACATCGGAGCGCTCGCGAATCTGGTGAGCGGTACGGAGAACACCACCATCAAGATCAGCAACGACGCGGTGGACTCCACCACGGCGGCTGGTAACACGGGCGTGGTCTTCCGCATCGAGGACATCGTCAACCGGCCCGACAACATTGTCGGCAACTACGCACGGGTGCTCGTGACGATCGCCCTGCACTACCTATCCGGCGCTCAGACCGGTATCTAAGGGAGCATGCCATCTTGATGAACCGAGCAGACTTTCGGCGGCAGCTCCAAGAAGGGCTGAACGCCGTTTTCGGTATGGAATACGACCGCTACCCGGAAGAGTGGCGCGACATTTTCGACGTGGAGACCTCACAGAAGGCCTACGAAGAGGACGTACTGATGTACGGACTCGGCGAGGCGCAGGTGAAGGACGAAGGCTCTGCCGTCGCCTACGACGAGGGAGCGGAGAGTTACACCGCTCGCTACAACCACGAGACCATCGCTCTGGCCTTCGCGATCACCGAGGAAGCCGAGGAAGACGGCCTCTACGGCTCGATCGGCCAGAAGATGAGCCGCGGCCTCTCTCGCTCCTTCCTGCAGACCAAGGAGGTGAAAGGTGCGAATGTCCTCAACAACGGTCAATCCTCGAGCTTTCCGGGGGGGGACGGGGTCGCCCTGTTTTCGACTGCGCATCCTTTGGCGAACGGCGCCGTTCTGTCGAATACTCTCGCCACGCCAGCTGACTTGGCTGAAGCGGCCATGGAAGCCCTGTTGGTGCAGATCAGCCAGTGGACGGATGAGCGCGGGATCCCGATCAAGCCGGATGTCATTCGGCTGATCATCCCCACCCAGTTGCAGTTCATTGCAACACGCCTCTTGATGACGCCGTATCAGCCCGACACTGGCGACAACAACATCAACGCGATCTTCAAGCTGGGGAGCATCCGCGACGGCTTCTCGGTCAATCACCGTCTCACCGACCCGCGCAACTGGTTCTTCAAGACCAACGTGCCCGATGGCCTCAAACACTTTGTCCGCAAGGCTATCAGCGGAGGGGTGGAGGGGGACTTCGAAACGGGCAACATGCGTTACAAAAAAAGGGAGAGGTACAGCTTTGGCTGGACGGACTGGAGAGGTGCGGCGAGTGGCGGCCCCTAACATAACACGTTAGGTTTCCATGCCTCTTGCAACAACCTGTAACAGAGCGTAATATCAGATGAATGAGAACTTGCACAGCCACGAACTGCAGCGCCAAGCACTACGGCAAAGGGCTGTGCAAGCTTCATTACACGCGGGCCAGGGAAGGCAAGCATGGGTTAGAAGCGAAGACTTGCAAGTTCTGCGAGAGAGATCTCGCTGGGCGTCGCCCGCAGACAGTCTTTTGCAACGTTCGTTGCCAAATGAAATGGGGACGGCGCTTCGGTTGCTATACCCCAGAGCGCACGATTGCCTCTCGTGGCACATGTACGGTTGCAGGCTGCGATCGACCGCTACACTCAAACGGAATGTGCAATGTCCATCAGCGCCGCGTATGGAAGCACGGCGACCCCACTGTGAACAAAACGAAGCGCGTGGCGGCTGTCTGCGCGAAATGCGGCATGCCAACTGGCAAGGGCAAAGCCAAGGATCTGTGCGCGAACTGCTACCACAACGGGTACTACTTCGCGAATCACACCGTAGAACGGGCGCGGCGGAATGCTCGGCGTACGCGCGTCCAGATCGCGACGCCACCGTGGGCCGACATGAAGGCCATTCACCTGTTCTATATCAACTGCCCTCCTGGTCACGAGGTCGATCACATCGTACCTCTGAAAGGAAAAAGGATCTCCGGACTTCATGTCTTGGAGAACCTGCAGTACCTACCTATCAAAGCGAATCGCACGAAGCTCAACCGCTTCGAAGTCTGATTCCACTTTTCGCCGTATCTAATCCGTGTTTTGAGACCTCACGGGTTAGTCCTTTGCCGGGCGGGGCAACTCGCCCGGTATTTTCTCGTCACTGACGGGGTAACCAATCCCTGGCTATGGAGCTGTCATGACCACTCGACACACGATTACGCGCGCAGACACGATGTATTCGCAGTCCGCGTATTACCCCCCGGCTAATCCGCTGCCTGGATTGCCAGTGAGCGTGACCAACTACATCAACTTCGGGGTTATTGCGGCGGCTTCGGCGAATGCGATCTGCACGAGCCAGGCGAGTTCGGGCGGCACGAATGCGCTCGCGATCAACGGGGCGCTGGCGACGGCGGGAGTCGCGACAATCCCGACGCCGCGCAATGCGGTTGCGGCGTGGACCGGAACGGCGATCTGCACCGTGACGGGCACAGACTACTATGGTGTGGCGCAGACGGAAGTCTCGGCCAGCGGTACGTCCTTCACAGGCAAGAAGGGATTCGCGACGATCACGGCGGTGACTTTCTCGGCTGCGGTGACTGCGGCAACGGTTGGGACGGGCGTGAAGATCGCGCTGCCCTATCGGGTGGACACGAATGGCGTGTTGGACGCCCTCATGGACAACCTGCCGGACGTGACTTACACGTTTGTGCCGGCCGATACCACGAGCCCTGCGACCTCAAGCACGGGCGATGTCCGCGGCACTATCGCGGCCTCGACCGCCCCGAATGGCACGCATGCCTACGCCATCAACGTGATCATCTCTGATCGCACTGGCGGCGTCGGTAAGCAGGTCGGCGCGTACGGCGTCACCCCAGCCTAACTAACCTGAGGGGGCGCAAGGCCCCCTCTTCGGGAGTGAGCGATGCGTACGACGGTTACGGTCACGGGCGCGCCGGGGGATTCCGCCTGGGTACCAGTGAGTTACTACCAGAATCCTTTCTCGGTGAGTCTGGAGTACTCGCCATCCACTGATGCGGCGGGGCCGCCGGCTGGATCGGTTCAGCACACCTTTGATGATCCGCAAGTCCCTCACCAGCCGCAATCGATCACCCGATCGGGGACGACGGCTACCGTGGTCGATCCGGGCCATGGCCTTCTGACGGGCGATTGCGTCATGGTCTTCGCGAGCGGCGACCCGAACCTCAATACCCCGATCGGCATCGGCGCCGATATCACTGTCGTAGATGCGAACACGTATACCTACACGGTCGCGAATACGGGTCTCACTGCAGCGTTGCCAACCGCTCAAGTGATCACGCTGCGAGTCATCAACCACGCGCAGTTGAGCAGTACTGGCACTACTCCCCCTGGAGCTTCTCGCCTAGATGGCAACTACGCCTTCCCGATTCGCGCGTGCCGACTGAAGATGAGCGCTCTCAGCGCTGGTAGCGCTTCGCTCACTGTCACGCAGGGCGCAGGACGGTAATGCCATGCCCAGCGTCAGTCGCGCGAATGGAGTCAGCCCTACAGCAAGTGTGAGTTATCCGCCCCCTGGGACAGTGAATAAGGGCACTGGAGTTTCTAACGGAGGGGGATCTAATCCTGGACCGCCGAATGTCCAAACGGATGCTGGCATCAATGTAATCACCGATTCGGGCGTGCAAGTCACTACAAGTAGTTAGCCATGAAGAAACTCTTCCCCCTTCTTTTTCTGTGGCCACTGCTGACGTGGGGGCAAGTCAAGCTACCCAATTTCCCTGCAAGCCCCGGAGTGCTTGGGACCGATTTGACATGGGATGACACAGGCGCGCTCACCCAGAAGGCAACTTTTGCGCAGGTTGCGTCTTATGTGACAGGGCAACTCCCGTCATTGCTGACTTGTTCTGCTAATCAACTTGTTTACGATACGATCAGTGGTCTTGCTTGCAATCCCGCACTGACCTGGAACAGCGGCGCATTCCAAGTAGGATCTCTGGCAAATGGCAATGAGACGTTCTTTTTTCAGGTCGATGGCGCGATGGGCGCGCCCACTGACGGTAATGTAATAGCGTCATGGACTGATTTTGTTAGTACGCATTTCGCGACTGCGCCGGATAATTTGGCGGTCGCCACGAATGGAACAATGGACTACATGGATATCTGGCGCAACGTTAATGGATTGACAGGCGTATGCGGAGCCCAAGGGACCATTACCGCGGCCTACCTGCCCTGTCGTATTACGTTGGCAACCAATGGTGGGGCGTTTTCCAACAGCCCTGTTTCCGGGGTGCAAGTGATCTTGGGGCCGCTAGATCCGCCAGGAACGTCCCCCTATGATGAAGGATTTCGGATACGTTGCTTCGACAATGACAGCTGCGGGTTTCTAAACGGCAATCACCGAACGGGCTCTACCGGCTACGGCTGGACCTACTCATATACAGGGCCGGGACCGTCCACTCGCTTTGGCACGATGACGGAGCATGTGCCTGCGCAAACGACCACGGCGGCTAGCGCGCAACGTCAACCACATGTGACTGGCGCGCTGAATGGCAGCGTGACGGGGTCAATATCGAGCAATACGCTTACTACAACGGGCGGAACGGCAACGCTCGCGGTAGGTCAAACGGTAGTGTTTCCCGGCTCTACACCCGCCGCCTATATGGTGTGGGCAAGTCTTGGGGGTAGTCAATACACGTTAAGTCAACCTTGCGTGACGACGTGTACAACGTTGACAGGATCGGCGTACAACGAATTAGCAGCAGGCTATGAAGGATGGATGACTTCAGGGGGCAGTTTCGTATGGCAGATGAGCGATGGCGGGACGGATAGTGACTTAGGGGGGCCTCTGGCGGGCACTACTTTTGCGTATGTTGCTAAAACCGCAGGCACCTCTCAAGTCAACGTTACACTTGGAGAGAATACAAACCCCTCCAGCGTAACCAACATAGTTGGGGGTTCGCCGGGTAATACACAAGTAAATAGCCGTCCCATGGTAGGGGCCGCTGGGTCCTGGACAAACGGCAACTGCGCGGCGCTCCAGAGCAGTACGGATGCTATCGCTGATTTGGGCACGACTTGTCAAATCGTGGTGAATTACATTGCTACCGCGAACGTTGCGACGTTATCCGGCTCACAGACCATTACAGTACCCGGCGTGGCAGGGGCTACAGCCACTGTCCAATTAGGTACATCGATCCTTTTAACGGGGCAGACGGTAACTCAGAACAATGGGGTTTATTTCGTCCCGGGCGGTGGGGGCGCCTGGGTACCGCTCGGAATCTTTCAGACCGGCTATGTCATCCCACAATATACAAATCTCGTGGTCCGGGATACGACGACCGGCTCGATATTCACGCTCAACACCACCGCGAGCAACATTACCGTGGGGACTACCTCCCAGACCTGGAACGGAATTACTGGGATTTTCTCAGCCTATAATCAGGCGCTTACTGTCGGACCTGCCGCGAATCCTACTGGCGCAGGAACTTCAGCGACCTACACTGCAGGCGATAGCTCCACTTCATCCGGTGCGGGTGGAGGAGGTTTGACGATCGTCCGAGGAGGCAATGCGTCCACGTTGACCTCTGGAGTAGCTATAGGTGGCGGCCTGATTGTTGAAGGCGGCAAGGGGGGCAGTACAGCAGCCAACGGTACCGGTGGAGTGGGCGAAGTGTTGGGCGGCGCGGGATCCACCACGACATCGGGCAACTCAACTGGCGGGGATGGTGTCGTGCAAGCGGGTCCGAAAGGTAGTGGTACAGGCTCCAATGGGAATTCCCGCATCAAAGATGCCAACGCGAAGACCTGGATATTGGTTAATGACACCGTAGCATCCAACCTGCCGACTCAAACCTCTAACGGCGGTATCACCTGCAACTCGAACTCCAACGGCTCATTTATGGCGGTGAGCGATGCGACATCCCCAATAAATGGGGCCGCTTATACGAACGGCGGCTCAACCCCAGCGCAAATCTACTGTAACGGCACGTCGTGGCTGGTTACTAATGGGGGCGCCTCCCCTGCGTATAGCCATGAGTCCTATCAGCCCGGACTATTGACGTCGATCGTCAACACGAAGAGCATCTATGCGACCTTCGTCAAGGCGTCCACAGTCGATAACATCAAGGGATCGGCGCAGTCCCTCACGACCTGCACCACAAACCCGACGATCACAATGTATGAATGCGGCACGGATGCTTCGTGCGCATCGCCGACAACGATAGGTTCAGTGACAATCACAGCTACCGGTCAACGGATGGACGGCACCGTGAGTAACGCGGCCATCGCGGCGGGAGACTCCATCGCGTGGGCGATATCCGCCGGAGCCTGCGCATCGCTCGATATCGGCGCCACAGCGCAAATACACAGCAACTGAAGCGATGAGTGCATGACCACCGAATCTGGCACCTACCTCTATAACCCCTTCATCTCCGAGCTCTTCGATGAGGCGGTAGAGAACGCAGGGATCAATCCTTCCGCTACGGGAGGCGCGCACATCAAGAGTATGCAGCGCTCCCTAAGGCTGATGCTGAACTCCGAGTGGGCGACAATTGGGATACGCAACTGGATGGTGACGCAGGAGAGTCACACGACGGCGGTCGGGGAGACGACGTTTACGTTGCCGGCTGGGGGTATGGACATTGTGGAGGCGGTGCTGCGGCGTCCCGGAAGCGGGATAGCGACCTACTCTGATGTGGAGATGTACGCGATCACCCGCAACGAGTACCTGACGCTGGTCTCGAAGCAGAACCAGGGACGGCCGGACCGATACTGGGTCGAGCGGCTGGCCGACACGAAGGTCGTGCACTACTGGCAGGCAGGCAGCAATACCACCGACCAAATCGTCTACAACATGTTCCAGCAGAACCAGGATGTGACGAGTTCGTTGCAGTTGAACTTGGGATTGCCGGTGTATGCGTACGCGGCGCTGGCGGCGGGGCTCGCGGCGCGTCTAGCGTTGAAATGGAATCCACAGAAGTACGAGTTGCTCCAGACGATCTACGCTGGGCCGCAGTGGTCGCAGAATCCGCTGAATCCTGGTGGATTACTTGCGATGCTGATTACGGAGGACCGTGAGCGCGGAGATATCGACACTTATCCGGCTTTTGAACCGAGAGTTGGAAGACGCTGATGTGCAAACAGCGGCCATGTAAGTGCTCTATCGACTTGGTAAAGACGATGGAGGCCCACTTCTGGAGAGAGGGAATTCCAGTCCCTGGTCTATTCCACATTGGCTGGTGCTTCATTGAAGGAGGTCCACGGTGGCGCCAGCTGTGGGTCGTATTGCCGTGCGAGGGCGGTGAATTGCACGGAATCCCGATCAAGGGACCCGGCAGCGATCCACCGGCCGACAGGGCTACGTGGAATTGGGACGGGAATGAGGATAAACCGACTCTTACGCCCTCCATCCTCACGTGGCGCAGCAAGGACGTAAACAAGCCGGACACTCCTGACAATCGAGAGGAGGTGTGGCATGGCTTCATCACGAACGGGCGTGCGGTAAGCTGTTAAGTGGGTGGTCTGATCAAGGGTGCGTGATGCGCGAGATTCCTTACTTCCCCGGATACTTCATCACTGAAGATGGCCGCGTTTGGTCATTGGTGAAGTGCAAGACGAAGGGGAGATGGCTTGCTCGGCACCTAACGCGGCGCGGGTATCTACGCATTTGGATGAAGCACCCAGTGCTAGGGTCGATTCAGATGTACGCTCATCGCCTAGTGGCCCTTACTTACTTACCGAATCCTTTAGGGTTGCCAGAGGTAAATCATAAAGATGGCGTGAAAACGAATTGCACCGTTCTCAACTTGGAATGGACCACCAAGAAGGGAAATACTGACCACAAAGCGGTAATGGGGCTTGCGCCATGGGGCGAGCAACACTTCAGGGCAATCCTCACTGAGCGTGATATACGTCGCATCCGTAAGCAGATCGCGCGAGGAATTCAGTCGACTCTTATCGCCAAAGAGTACGGGATCTCGCCGCAAACAGTAGCCGATATTAAATTCGGGCGTTCATGGAGCCACCTCGATGGCTAACAAATACGCCAAAGGCTCGAGAGCATGGTGTATCTGTGGGCGTAGCGGAATGAAGTTTTTGTTGAAGGACGCCGTATTCGATGGTCGCTTTCCGAATATGCGCGTTCACCCAGATTACTGGGAGGATAAGCATCCACAAGAATTCCTCCCCAAAGTTGAAGACCCCGTTGCGCTCTACCGTCCATCGCCAGAGACGATTGCCGCACCGACTGCGCCAGTTTTGACGGTGGGCACTGAAACATTCGGCGCTCCCGTTCTTTCAGCGGCCGTAGTCGCTGGGCCAGGGGTGCAATTGACGTGGACGCTTGATGCCCTCACTGCGGGAGGGGTCTCGACTTACTCCATCTATCGGGCGACAAACCAAGGAGCCTACGTCTTCCTGGCGAGCGTAAATGCTCCGACGATGACGTACATCGACACGGCATTAACAGCTCACAACTCATATGGATATTTCGTCGTGCCTGTGGCCTCAAACGGGGCGCAGGGGGCGGCTTCTAACATCCTGTCGCAGAGCGGATCTATCCAAGCTGTCTACAATGTTCCAGGCGTGTACACGTGGCAGAAACCAACAGGAACTCTCATCATTGATATTCCATCAGTCATTGGTGGAGGAGGAGGTGGCGGATCTGGCGAAACATATTACCTTAACGGTACGCCAGGGAGTGCGACGGGCGGCGGCGGCGGCGGCTATATTAGTGTGACGGGTGTTTCTGGAGCTGCGGTTCCCGCTACTGTCACGATTACTGTCGGGGCTGGGGGCGCTGGCGGTCAGGCTCATACAACTGCGGGTTTTTCACAACAAGGGTTTGATGGCGCTGATGGTGGGAATAGCTCGTTTGGTACCTATGTCGTCGCTCATGGTGGGCAAGGTGGCGGCGGCGGCCAAACATTTACTCCTCCTGGGGGCGCGGGCGGAACGGCAACTACAACTTTGAGTGGGACCATTGTTTCAGAAACGGGCGGCGCTGGCGGTCCGGGAGGAAGTACTGGTGTGGGTCCTTATCCTCCGGGCGGCAGTACTACTCATGCTGGTGCGGGCGGAGGCACAAACGGCAGCCCTGGTGGTGTCGGGTCGGCTAGTAGTGGCGGCACTTCAGGGGTCAACGCGGGCGGAATCGGTGGAGTAAATGTAGCGAATTTTGCCGGCAACGGAGGCCCCGCTACTGGCGGAACAGGGAGTGCTGGGACTTCTACCGCAGCTAACACTTATTCCGGCGGCGGCGGCGGCGGCGGCGGCGGCTATGGAGGGGGTGGCCCCGTAATAGGTGGCGGCGGCGGTAACGGCGGCGGCTATGGAGGCGGTGGCGGCGGTGGAGGTTTAGCGATAAATACCGCTAATTTTGGGAATCCGACTCAGCCGGCTACGGCGCTTGCCGGTGGGACTGGTGGTGGAGGCGTTGTGGTTGTAAAAAGTTATTTGTGGTGATCCGATGCCTACTGCCCCTATCCCATTGACGCTGACGTGGACGCCTGCTGAGACAGGCATCACGGAGATTGATAGCTACACGATTTTTCGGGCGGTTGATGGCGGGGCTCAGACGGTGTTGGTCGAATGTGCCGTATTACGGGACTTCCTCGGCGGCATTATCGGGGTGGAAAATTGCACGACCGTGCCAAGCATTCCTACCGACGATACCTCCAGCGGCTCGGTGTATACCGTCGTCACAAATGAGGATGCGCCGATCACCTACGTGGATGAAACGGTTCAAATTGGCCACCAGTATTGCTACCAAATCATGGCCACTCCGATGGGGAATAACCAGTCGGTTGCGCAGGGCCCTCCGATCTCTTCGAACATCGCTTGCCTCACAGAATCACTTAGCCCACCGACGCTTAGTGGGTGGTACAACCCTGGGGGGCCCGCGGCAAATACGGTGTGGTCATTACCCGTAGGGGAATTCTTAGCTGTCACTGGATGGAGTCTCTATCGCTCAGTGAATGGCGGTGCTTACGCATTGCTCACCTCGCTTGCTGCCAATGTGCTCTCCTATGCGGACACGGCCGTTTCCAGTGGGAATACCTATTCCTACTACGTGACATACACGGCCGCGAGTCTCACATCTCCGCAGTCAACCCCTTTTGCCGTGATCGTTCCATAGAAGGCGCGCTATGCCGAATCTCGCTTGGACTTACAACACTCTCTTGCAAGCCCTGCAGGACTGGCCAGTGCACGCCTCAGCGATCTACCTGCGGAACCTGCCTAACCTGATCGGCTTGGGGGAGCGTCGGCTGTGGGGCGACCTTGATATCGAGGAATACGACAAGACGGACAACACGTCGATTCAGATGGGCATCGGGACTCGAGCGGTCAACAAGCCCTCTGATGTGATTCAGGTCCGGACGGCGGCGTATATCCACCCCGTCAACGGCTTTACCTACCTAGAGAAACGCTCGTCCGAGTACTGCCAGTCCTTCTCGCCGCTCTCTGCGGCTCAAGCGCCCCCGCAGTACTACCACGAGCTCGCATTCAACCAAATCGAGGTCGTGCCGACGCCAGACCAGGCCTATCAGATGTACTACCGCTACATCGGCGCGCCGGCTGAGTCCTTGAATCCGACCACGCCCACTGCGACCACTTGGTTGTCGCGCGCCGGCCCCGATGCACTGTTCGCCGCCTGCCTTGCGGAAGCCGAGCACTTCATCAAGGCGGATGATCGCTATGCGGATATGCTCACGAAGTACCAGCAAGAGCTTGTGCCGCGGTTGCGCAATGAGCTCCGCAAGTCGATGCGCACAGGGGACTACCAGCCCCTGCAGCCGGCGGCGATGCCCATACAGTAAGGACTAGATCATGCCCGCTGATTCCTACAGCAGTCGTCTCCGGTTCCGGCTCCAAGCTACCGGTGGCAACGTCAATACTTGGGGTGCGCTGCTGAACGCGGCGGCCATCCAGCTCGTCGAGGACTCCATCTGCGGTCTGGCGAACGTTCCCGTCTCCACGGGTGATGTCACGCTCAGCACGAACAACGGCGCGACGGATACCGCGCGCATGGCGATCATCAACCTCACTGGCGCCCCGACCAGTGGTTTCAACTGCATCGTCCCCGCCCTCCCGAAGATCTACCTCGTGGTGAATAACACGGGCCAGACGATGACGGTTAAGACGGCCTCAGGGACGGGCGTTGCTATCCCGGCCGCTTCTAATCAGTGGGTCGCGTGTGATGGCACGAACGTATTCGCTCCGCAGGCTGCGCCGGTCGGATCCGTAACGAATTCGTTACAACTTGGTGGCGTGGTCGCGGCGAACTACGCGCGGTTGGACATCTTCAATGCCTTCCGTGCTGGCAATGCGACGGCGTTCGCAAACCTCACGGACGGGGCGACGATCACGCTGAACGCGATGCTGTCGAACTGCTTCTATTGCCTGATCGGTGGCAACAGGACGCTCTCGATCACGAATCCTGACGACGGACAGCGCATCGAGATCTGGTTTCAGCAGGACGGCACGGGCTCCCGGACGATGACGTGGCCGGGCACTGTGATTTTCGACTCAGGGTCGACTGGGACGCTGTCAACGACTCCTGGGGCGATTGACCGCTTCCAGCTCACCTACAACGCGGGCGCAAACATCTGGCGGGCCCGCAGTTCGATCGGCGTGGCCACGCCAGGGACCGCAACCCTCAACCTCACCTCAAATGAGATGGACGTGAATGTCTATCTGCGTGTGGGCTCGCCTGGGGGCACCCCGACAGTCAACGTCGTCATTCCGGCTGGCGTCACGATTCAGGGAGGCTCTCCCGCAACGCCCGCACTCGATTTCACGGGCTTCCCCTCCGGCTCGACAATCAACCTGACGAACAACGGCTACGTGCTGGGTTGCGGGGGCGACGGGGGCAAGGGAGGCGAGTACGGTCAGAGCGGCAGCTCCATCACTGATGAGACCAGTGGCGCGAATGGAACCGATGGAGGGCCTGCAGTCAAAGGGCCGGGCGCAGGGATTAACTTCAACATTGCCAACCCAGGGTTCATCTGGGGCGCGGGCGGCGGCGGCGGCGGGGGTGGGGCGGCTGGCACAGGCTCTCCGCGTTCCTCCAATGGCGGCGGCGGCGGCGGCGGGGTAGGAGGGGGCCATCCAGGCTTTGGGGGCACCAACTCATCCTACGGCAGCCCTGTGAACGCCAGCAATGGGACCCCTGGTGGCCGGGGCGTGCACGGTGCGCCTGGGACAGGAGGGGCTGGCAATCATGGCGGTGGGACGACTAGCGCGGGCGCGGGCGGTAACGGCGGCGACTGGGGCTCACCTGGTGCGAGTGGAACGTCGGTGGGGTCGCCCTCGCTACCCGGTACTGGCGGGGCGGCCGGAAAGGCGATCGATCTGAACGGAGGATCGGTGACGTTCTCCAGCGGTTCTGGCGGCCCCAATATTCGTGGCTCGGTCACTTAGGACGCGACAGTTGCACTTTCTTCAGTCCCAGTCGCGTGCGTTCGCGGTTCTGCAGGATGTGAGCTACTGCGACGTGTACCTGCATTTTTGCATCATGAACCATCCCCCAAAGATTTCCGGAATGGATGCCATATATCCGCGCTATCTGGCTCAGAGAAAGCCGTCTCCCGGCCCACTCGAACAGTACGACCCTGCGTTGGTTATTGGCCTGCTCTTCAGCGGTAGCCCAACGAACGTTACCCGGCTGGTAATGCCCATCGTTATGGATGCGATCAAGCGTGGTATTCGGAGGTGCTGGGCCAATGTGGTCGAAGAAAGCCTGAAAATCGTTGAGCCATTCTTCGGCCATGCGAATGCCACGTCCGCCATAGTCAGGATACTTCTCGTCTGTGGGCGTATAGCATCGACCCTTCGCATGCTTCCACGCGCCATATTCGCGCGTGCGTCGAGGACGGGCATGCCCATGAACAGTGCGCCCCAACGAAATCAACCGGCCTTTGAGACACCCGCAGCTTTGGCTATTGCCGCTCAACAGATTCCATTTCTGGTACGGGGCTTCGTTTCCGCACTGACAGCGGCAATCGTAGTAATCATTGTGTCCCCGCTTACCCGCGTAACGAAGCACTGTAAGGAAACCGAAGGTCTGTCTCGCCTTCAAATCGGCGCTCTTTTTCTTCACACGGGGAGTATGGCGTAGATGGCCGGTCCTCGCCAAGCCAACACGATCGACATGCAGGTGCAGCCCGGCATCTTCATGCAGCGGTCTGCGCGGCAAGCACTCGGCCGGTACATCGACGGCGACAACGTGCGTTGGTACCTCGGCTTACCACAGAAGATGGGGGGCTTCCAGGAAGAGCTGCTGATCGATACGAATGGCAACCGCATCTGGTACCAAGGCCATGCGCGCAGCTGCCATCAGTGGGACTCGCTCGATGGGCAGAACTGGATCGCTTTCGGCACCGAGTACAAGCTCTATCTGATCAACAACGCGCGCCTGTACGACATCACGCCGATCCGGCAAACCGACACGATCATCAACGGCTTCGCGACGCAGGCAGGGTCGCTGGTCATCACGGTCACCGACCCTTCGCACAACGCGCAGGCTGGCGACTTCGTCACCTATTCCGGCATGACCCCCTTCGGGAATGTGAACGTCAACGGCGAGTGGGTCATCGCCAGCATCATCGACCTGAACACGTATACCATCGTGTACGGCGTACCCGTGAGCGTCACCAATGCGGGGTCGGGTGGCGCCGTGGTAGCGAACTACGATATCTCAAGCGGCCTCACTTCAGACGGCACGCTTTCTGGCTACGGCACGGGTGGCTATGGGCTTGAGGCCTATGGCACAGCACGATCGGCGTCGACCTTCGGCGGCTTTGCGCGCATCTGGTCGCTGGACAATTGGGGGGAGGATCTCCTCGCCGCGCCCAATGGTGAGGCGCTCTACTGGTGGCAGCGGCAAACAGGCCCGGATTCCCGCGCACTCCTTCGGCCGACGGCGCCCGCGAACATTGAGCGCATGCTGGTGGGACCGGACGATCGGCATGTCCTAGCGCTGGGTACCAACCTGCTGAGCACGGATGCGACTACTGTCACTGGGCAGCAGGACAAGATGTTCGTGCGCTGGTGCGAGGGTGACAACTTCGACAACTGGGTCGAGACCACGCTCAATGACGCGGGAAGCAAGCGGCTCGACACTGGCTCGCGCATCATCACTGGAGTCAAGACGCGTACCTCCATCGTCATCTTTTCCGATGAGTGCCTTTACACGGTCGCTCTAGTCGGGGGCACCGACGTTTACCAGATCACTCCACTCGCCCAGTCGGTGAAGATCATCTCACCGGGCGCCGGCGTCGATGTCTTCGGGACCGTGTACTACATGACCGAGAATGGCTTCGCGTTCTACAACGGCACGGTCAACGACTTGCCTTGCGATATCGCCGACTACGTGTTCGGTACGAAGAGCGACCCCACCTCCGGCATCAACCGCAAGATGCAGAGCAAGGTCACCTGTCGGGTACGGCTGCAGTTCTTTGAGATCCACTGGAGCTTCCCGTCGAACAGTTCGGACGAGAATGACAGCACGGCGATCTACAACTGGCAGCTGGGCATCTGGTACAAGTCCTCGATCGCCCGGGAGAGCGGCCTCGACAAGAATGTCTTCTTCGGGGTGCCGATCGGCTTTAACGATACGGGGACGTATCTTGAGGAGACGGGAACCGATGTCAGCAGCGAGGAGGCGCTATTCAACTTCCTGACGACGTGGGAGGGGGAGTTCGCCATGACCTCTCGCCACGATGTGCCACAGAACCAGACGCTGTGGTCGATGGCCTCAGGCTCCATGCTTATGCTGCTGCACTCGCTCATCCCTGACTTCAAAGAGATGTCGGGCTCCGTGACGCTCCAGGTCTTCGGGCGTGAGTTCACAGGAGATGCGACGGTCTATGGTGATCGTCTCATTGTGACCCCGACGACCGATCAGATTGATCCACAGTTCTGCCAGCGCCGCGTCGCGCTTTACATGGAGTCGGTGACGATGGGCGATTATTGGCGGATGGACTTCTGGCGCGCGATCGCGAGCCCTGTCGGACGACGCTGATGACTATCAAGCGACACTCCCTTGCGGCTCCTGATATCCAGTTTGGCGACCCCAAGCTCGATCGCCTCATGCAGTTCGTGCGCACGCTAGCCGCAGAAGCGCAAGCCCTCCAGCAGATGCTACGTTCCGGCAACACAGGCCAAATGCTGCTCAAGAACAGCACCAATGACTATGATGCCTCATGGGAGACAGGCGGCGGTGGAACCATCACTGGGGCTGAGAACGTCGGCGATGGCGCGGGGGTATTCAAGGATATCGAAGGCGCGTTGCTCGCTTTCAAGACCCTTATCGCTGGAAGCAACATCGATTTTTCCGTGGATTCAAATTCGATCACCATCTCGGCATCTGGCGGCGGTAGTGGCAGCGGAACGGTCACCTCTATCGGCATCAACAGCGCAGATCTGAAGGTCACGGGCTCTCCGATCACTACACACGGAAGCATTGAGCTTGAGATCAACACCAATGTGGTGACCTACGCGAAGATGCAGCAAACGAGTACGGATGCGGTAGTGCTCGGCCGCAAGAGCGGCGATGGCATCGGGAACGTGGAGGAACTCGCGGCCAGTGACCTCGCGGCCATCATTGGTACATCTGGCTATCCCAAGCAGCTAGCCTACGCGGGGATCGTATGAGTGGGAATTTCGCGCCACTGCCAGTCGCCAACGGTCAGCTACCGAATTCGCAGGCAGCGATTCTCACTTGCCCAGCTGGGATGAACTATTACGTCAAGCAGCTTTATCTCTTCAACAACAACGCGGCGACCCAGACGATTTTCCTGTACTTGGTTCCGAATGGCGGCACACAGACGACGTGGCATCGGATCGTCCTAGCGCAGAATGAGTCGGCGCACGTGCTGGAGGATGCGGAGTCGGTGACGCTCACCCCTGGAGATGCGATTCAGGCGGTGACGACCACAGCGGCCGCGGTCGACTTCACTTTCACTGGCGTGCAGGAAACGTGAAGCTCTATGACCAAAACGGCTTGCAGAAGCGTCTCGCGATTCCCGTTTTCCCGATCGCGGTCGCAGATTCGCCGGCTGCCTCGGTCAATGATTACAGCCCAGCAGGATGGGGGTCGACGGTCAGCCGTCTGGAAATCACACCGGCTTCTGGTGGGACGGTCATCACTGGGCTGAATGCCTCGGTACACCAGGTCGGCGATGTCGTGGTAGCCGTAAATGACACCGCAACCGTCACGGATCTTGTGACCTTTCCAAACCAGTCCAGTTTTTCCCTAGCGGCGAACCGCTTCATCGGCATCGGCGGAGAGGATTACGACCTCCTGCCTGGCGCGGGAGTTCTGCTGCTACTCACCGTCGCCGGCTGGCGGTTCCTGCTATGAAGCTCTTCGACCCTCAAGGCCTGCCGAAAGATGGTCCAGTAGGGCCCGCTGGTGCTGTTGGGACGCCAGGAACGCAAGGGCCGGCTATCTATCTGGCCGCCGAGGATGGGGAGGATGGATGGCATGCAATCCCCGGACAACCAGGAGTAGCTGGAGCCACGGGCAGCGCCGGTCCAGCAGGGCCTGCAATTTTCTTTCTCGCTGAGGATGGGCAGGACGGAGAGCCTGGGCCACCTGGGGCGGTAGGGCCGGCGGGTACTGGCGGGGCTACTGGGGTAAATATAACTCCTGACACACATCCAAGTAGTCCAACAGTTTGGGATGATGAGTTTGAATTTGGATCCTCTATCGATACAACGGGAGCCAGGTTTGCTGGAGCGAATGCATGGGTGCTCATAAATAATGGCGGCGCTACTCCCGTAACCTCTTTGGTACAACTCGGTGGTTTAGCTAACATATCGGTGAACGGGTCCAGCAACTCTGGCATATTCTTTTCACAAGCCGTACCCGCAACCCCTTGGGAATTTACATGGAAATTCTTCGCCGCAGCGGGCTTTGCGATTTACAACAGTTCGACGTACAAGGGATATTACTGGGGATGGAATGGAACTAACTTACAACTCCAAAGCGAGACCCGTAACGCTAGTAATAATACTTACTCCTTCAACGCGACTACTGCTACACAGACATGGAGCGGTATAGTTCCAGTGTATATGAAGGTCAAGAATGACGGGACTAACTTAATATTTTCGTATAGCGCCGGTGGGTTGCAGTACACTGTACTGGCTACAGTGGCATTGTCAGCTTGGGTCGGAAGCGTTACACACATAGCGATTATAGGGAACGGCGGCGTTAATATCGTATCGGCGCACCAAATGGATTGGTTCCGCCGCACTGCTTAGCGTCCCTCACCCTTTCTAGGAGTTTGCAATGGCCCAGCAGAAACTACTGAACATCCAAGCGATCGCGCTTTCGGCATCGGCCGCGAACTTGCTCAACTGCAATATCACGTCGCTGGCAGGACCGGTTGGCTTTACGGCGACGCAGCCCTATCTCACCATCCTGCACATCCGTGCCGTGAACAATGACAGCTCCCCGCACACCCTGAAGCTCTTCAAGGGCGCGACAGGCGCGAGCGCGGTAGGGACTGAGTTTGCCTTCGCAGGTGAGACCATCGGCGCGAACTCACACGCGGACTGGTACGGCAAGACGCGCTTCGATGCTGCCGACTTCCTCACAGGTCTCGCTGATGTCGCGAACAAGATCACTCTGAACATTGACGCGGAGATTGGCTTCGCGTAATCAGCATCGCAGTCCCCGCAGTGCGGGCACTCTGAGGTATGAAGATGCGAGAGAAGAAGAAGGATGCGGTAGTCATCAGGCCAGCAACGGCGATGGACAGCGTGAATTTGGTCCGCCTGATCAAGGCCGGCTACTCTGAAACACCGGCTAGGGAAATCGGCAAACTCGATGAGCAGAAGCTCCTGGAGTACGTGACTACCACGCTGCGACACGCCTTCGTGATCGTCGCGGATCTCCAAGGACGGCTTCTCGGCAGCATAGGCGTGGCGCCGATTCGCACGCCATGGTGCGAGACTGTAGTGCTGGCTGAGACTTGGTTGGCAGTGACGCCGGCCTATCGTACGACGCGAGTCCCTGAGCAGCTACTCGACGCACTGGAGCGATTCCTCGACAGCAACAAGCTAGTCGGCTTCCTGGGATCGCAGATGCTGACGCCGGCAGAGTTGAATGAGGTCATCGCCAAGCGCTCAAGCTACCTGCCCTCTCGCCATACCTTCCTGCGCATGCCGCTACCGACCCTCACGAAGGCGGCCAGCGCGTGATTACGTTCATGATCATAGGAGCGCCTCGGTCAGGAACCGCATGGTGTAGTAACTGGTGCACCACTGAGCTCTCGCTGTGTCTGCACGAGCTGTGTATCACGCATGACCTTGAGGATCTGGACACGATACCTTGCGATCGCATCCTAGGGCTTGCAGACACGGGCATCGCTCTCTTCCCGGACTGGCTCAAGCGGCATCCCGCTCGCAAAGTGATCTTGCATCGGGACATGCGCGAGATAGACCTTTCCTTGCGTCGAGCGGGGCTCCCGCCACTTGATCACAACTGGGAAGACGACCTCGCCAGAATTGATGGCTTCCATGTGGACTGGCGCGAAATCTTCCACCATCCCGAAATCATTCACGATCATCTCTTTGAAGGGCATATTCCCTTCGATGCTCCTCGGCACGCCCTATTGCGGCAACTCAATGTGCAAGCCGACTTTGAGAAGCTCGACCCAGATCCCGCTGTCTGCCGACGCCTGATCCAGCGAATGATGGGGAACGTACGGTGAAGTACCTGCGCCCTCTTGTGTATGGGCTGGACGTATCATCGGTCGTCGCGGAGCTCGATGCGCACCCAGAGCTGTGGAATCGCTATACCCTACGGACTGAAGGCTACGCGCCAGCGCACAACGGTGTATCGGATATCTGGATTCGTTACCGCGCGATTGACGAACTCCACGCGCTTCGCAAGGAATATCCTCATCCCAATGAGGTTGTCGTTCATTTCGTTGGCGAGCCTCATGAGAGCGTGTGGTACTCGGCGATTGACCTCCTTCCCAACCTGCGCACGCTTATCTTCGATCTCATGCGGCACTTTGAGGCGGAGCGGCTAGGCGGTGTATTGATCACGCGCATCCCGCCGGGCGGTGAAGTAAAACCGCATATCGATCACGGTTGGCACGCAACCACGTATGAGAAAATTGCCGTACAGCTCAAGAGCGCACCAGGGCAGACGTTTTGCTACGATGACGGCGCTTTCGAGTGTGCTCCTGGCACTGTGTACTCTTTCAATAATAATGAAACACATTGGGTCTCCAACGGGTCAACGGTCGAGAGAATCACCTGCATTGTCTGTGTGAAACGCGACCAGAGACTGAAGCCACTGTGGTGTGGCGATGGGGAACGCGATGCGACTCCAAGACAAATGGGGGCCTGATTCGATGGTATATTCCACCATAGAATCAGGGACTTAACGCCATGGGGCGCGGTTGCGGGGGCCGTAATCTCCGCCGGTGGCCAGTACATGAGCAGCAAGAATGCTGCGGGCCACTCGACGACTTCCGAGTCACCTGAAACGCAGGCTGCGAGCAATGACGCGCTAGCGAAAGCCGAGACGATCGCCAACACGCCGTACACGCCTTATGGCGGGGCGGTGGTGGCGCCGGAGTCGCAGGGCCAGCAGCAGGCCACTGCGCAGGCTTCTCCTGAGAGCGCGCTGAATACGCAAGCCTCAAGCCTGCTGACTCAGGGGGCCAACGATATCGCGGGCATCAAGCAGTACAACTCGCAGAACCTGCAGTCGTACATGGATCCGTATGTACAGGCGACCCTCACTCCGGTTCTCAACCAGGAGAACATCAACTACGCGACGCAGAAGTCGGCGCTGGAGAACTCGAAGGCAGGGGCTTTCGGTGGCGATCGCTCGGCGCTCGAGGAGCAATCGCTTGAGACCTCGCATTCCCAGGCGCTCGCATCGGATATAGGCAATGCCTACTCGGCGGCTTACACGAACGCGCAGAACGCCTTTTTCAACGACAACAAGACCAAGATCGCAGCAGGGGAGGCCCTTGCTCAGGTCGGCGGGGATGTCAGTCGGCTCAACGGTGAGCAGATCCAGCAGTTGATGGCCACGGGGGGCCTTGCGCAGTCGCTGAATCAGCAGCAGTTGAACTTCAACCTGAACACCTTCCTGACCAACCAGAACTGGTCGACGACGCAGCTTCAGCCGCTCATACAGGCGATTGCCGCTTCGAAGGGAGTTCAGACGAACACGAGCCTGTATGGGCCGCCGAGCAACATGGGAAGCGCGGCTCTTGGGGGAGCAGCGGCAGGTGCTGGACTTTGGCAGCAGATGGGCGGCGGCGGTGGGAGTTCTTCAGGGCCTGATACAGCGCTCGCCAACGCTCAATCACAGGTCGCTGCGCAAGATGTCATCGACCAAACGCAGCCGGCGCCCATCGACTTCTCATCGGGCGATCTAGGGAGCTGACATGGCGCCTACTCCAACCGTTCCTGGACAGCAGCCGGCGCCTAGCCCGCTGGATCAGTACATGCAGAACTACGGGGCGCGGCTGCACTCGATGCTGGCTGGGGACCCGAATCAGGGGCGACCGCCAGGCCCCGCAGCGCCGGCAGGCGCCGCTGGTCCGCCGCGTAGCGCCTTGCAGGGGCCTGCTCCGGCCGCTCACCAGAAGATTCCCCATTTCGCAGTGAAGCATCTGCTCTCGGCAGCTGCACAGGTGGCGGGGGTCTACTTCACCGGCGGTAAGGCGAAGGGTGGCATGAAGTACCAGGAGCCCAAATGAGTACGCCTGCCGATCAGATGCAGTCGCAACTGGCTGGAGCCCCGCAGCCGGATCCAACCGATAACAGCCAGGCGAGCGACTTGGGGCCGGATCTCTACCAAGGGCAAGCTCCCCCGCCACCTCCCAGCGCGCTCATGGGTGCACAGGGGGATCAGCAGGCAGGCAATGGCCTGAGTTTCCGACAGCTATGGCAGCAGCAGCACGATCAAACGCAGAAGGAAACGCTGCAGGAACTGCGCGATCACTTGAAGTCCGCCAACGAGAGCATCGACTCGAGCTACCAAAAGATGATGGATCAGCTGGGCGGCCAGCCGCAGACCAACCTTTCTCAGAAAGAGAAAGGGATGCTGCTCATGGAGTTCGGGCTGCGCATGATGTCGCACTCGCGCTCCCAGTATGGTCAGGTGACCCCCTCAGTGGGCGCCGCCATAGGAGAGTCGGGCACGGAGACACTGCAGAGCGCCAAGGACCTCATGGCGCAGAAGCAGGCGCAGGCCGGGCGCTACGCCCAGATGCGCAACCAGCTCACGATTGCGCAGGGGAAGGAGAAGGCGCAGCTGGCCTCACGCTCAGCGCTCGAGGAGGGTCGCGATATCCGCGCCTTCCAGCAGCAGGACGCCATGCTGGGGCGTACGGAGTTGCAGCAGCAAGGAGCTGGTGCCCGTACAGAGAGCCGCAATACGGCCGCTCAGCAGCGGGTGGATACCCAGCAGGCGGGGGCGAATAAGCGCGCCTCCATGCTCGCTGGCCAGGTCAAGCGCACAGTCACGGGGGATGACGGATCGATCTACGGGGTGACAGGTAGCGGGTCGGTCGTGCAACTTGGTAAGGACGGGACCCCCATCAAGGCCGCTCCAGGCGGCGGCTCAGGAGGTGGCAAACAGACGGCCGCACAGGCGAATTACAACCTGTACATGTCCACCAATGGCAAGGACGCGAATGGCCAGCCGCTAACTGGCCAAGATCTGCAGAATGTCCAGCAAGAAGCGCTCAAGTACGCCGCTAATCCCCGCACGTACCAGCTTTCTGACGCCCAACGTCGTCAAATGGCGGAGAAGTCGGCGGATTCTTTCATCCGGGCGAATCCCACCTCGTGGATGGGGATGACACCGGAGGAAGTGCAGAAGCACCATGACGACTACGCAGAGAGCGAGTACAACCGCATGCAGCGTGGGGGCCCAGCCACTCCCGTACCGCCTGCGCCACGCTCGGCGCTTGAGACCCCTCCAAACCCTGGCGCCCGTCCCACAGCCTCAGCTGTTCCACGTGGAACAGGGGCTGTCCCGACGCAGCCGCCATCTGGAATGACGCGGGGGCCCAATGCCGCTCAGCTGGACGCGCTCCAGAAGAACCCGCAGCAGATCGCGCCCTACTTCCTAGCTAAGTTTGGCTATCTGCCTCGCGAATATCAGCAGTTCGCTCAACCGCAGAGCGCGTTGGCCCGCTGATGTATGGCAGCGAATCCACTTGACGCCCTTGATGACGCAGCAAGCGCCCCTGCACTTCCTATGTCGGCGCTGGCGAGCGCGCCTACACCTCAACGGAATCCGCTAGACGACCTCGACGACCATCCAGCTGGGAATCCATTGGACCAGATGGATAGCCCGTCTGCGGCGGACACGACGGCTTCCCGCATGCAGGACGTCACCGACCAGGCGCAGATGCCTGAGGTCACGGTCAGTGCCAAGCGGGAATATCCACCGGCTTCCTGGAGCGATGTGGCCCGCGGGATCCCGACTGCCATCGGTGCTGGCATTGAGACGAAGATCGCGGGGGCTCAGGAGTACCTAGGCCACAGCGCCTACGATGACGCCCGCAAGAAGTTCTGGCAGGCCACCGTGCTCCCACAAGCGGTCCGAGACGCTCAGAAGCAAGGGGCGGCGCTGACTGATATGCCGGAGGTCCAAAGCGCCGCTGAGCACCTTGGGATTCGGCCGGACACGTTTACTCGCGACTGGCCAACATACGTGAATCAGTCCCAGGAGCAGCTTGAGCAATTCAAGTCGAAGCAGCGCGATCGGCTACAGACTGGCAGCGCGCAGATGGAGGCTGGCACGAAGCGGCGACTCACGGCGCAGCAGGTCCAGGAGATTTACGCGCCGCACATGGATGACCATTCGCTCAAGGCGCTCGTATTTGATGCCGCAACCATGTCGCCAGACATCTTGGCTGGGGTCGGTGCGACAGTAGCAACAGGGGGCGTCGGTGGTGCCGCCGTCATGGCCGCAGATATCGCGCCGAATGAGTACGCGGCGGCACGTAATAAGGGACTAGATCACGATACAGCGAGCACCTACGCAGTGCTGTCTACCCTCGCCTCGAGCGTACCGGAGGTTCCAGTCCTCAAGATCGTTGAGAACACGCCTCTTGCCAACAAAATCATCGGCGGTGTGGTGGGTGACAAGCTCGCACAGACTGGAGTGGGCAAAGTCGCCGGCACTGCGGCGGCTCAGGGCGTTACACAAAGTGTGGTGAATGCTCTCCAGCAGGGGATCGATGCAGGGGTGCTCAACCAGCATTTGCCGCTCGATGAGGCGCTCAAGCAGGTCGCGTGGTCGGGGCTGGTCGGAAGCGTGGTAGGAGCCCCAATGGGAGCCTTCCATGCGGCAACGTCGCGGACGCCGAAGCCAACTGTGCTACAGACACACACTGAGGCAGGTGAAGGTGCTACCACTGTCCACCCCACCTCGACTGAGACTCAACCTACTGAAAGCGCCGAGAAATCTTCCGAAGCGCCCGAAGCTGCTACCAGCAGCTCCCAAGGGTCGCAACCAAGTTCTGCCGAGCATGCCGCGCTACTAGCCTTGAAGGATAAGTCGATTACCCCTCCGCAAGCCGACATGCTGGAGAAGCTGGGGCTGATCAAGCGCAATGACTTGAATGAGCCGATCTTCCTCCCCGCTGGCCGGCGTCGCTTAACACAGCTGAACCAGGAAGTCAGTGACGGCGTGGTGCATCCACAGGGCCCTCAAGACGGCACTCCAGAGCACCGTCTCGCTACCGACCAGGACCTCCGAGATGGCCTAACCGCCATGAAGGATGAGACTGGATGGGCGGAGGAAGGGGGCCGGGTCATCCGCGACGCCACCACGGATGAGGTGGTAGGCCGCACCAAGTGGCTCCCACGCGCCGACTGGTGGCCAGATCGCCCGAAGGGGCTTACGGAGAGCCAGGTGCACGATGCGGTCGACAAGGCGCTCGCTGGGCAGCCGCTCAAGGCCCGTGAGCAGTCGATGATCGACTTCATGACGCAGGTGCACGACGAGCGCACCGCCATGAACCAAAGGCATGCGGAGCTGCGGGAAGCGGTACCGGATCTGGATAAGCAGCCAGAAGGGGCGCTAGATCTCACCTTGCTGGCGAGCCGGGCAAGCGATCACGATCGCGCGGCAACCGTCCAGACGCTCGATAGCTGGAATGACGATCACCCAGAGACGATCGCTCGCGTTCGCGGTGAGCTTGAGTCCATAATCGCCCGTGGATCCGAAAAACAGCAAACTCCAGGCGGCGGTACTGAAGAACCTGCAAAGGCTCAAGGCGCACCGCAAGGCCAAGAAGAAAGCTTCCAAGAAGCCCTAGCGCGCGCTGAGGCGCAGACCAATACGGCGCCCACCGAAGGGCAGAAGCAAGCCGGGACGTACAAAAAGGGCGTTGTCGATTTCGCGGGAATGAAGGTCGCGATCGAGAACCCCAAAGGCTCTACGCGCTCAGGTATTGGCCCGGATGGCAAGCCATGGTCCAGGGAAATGTCCCACACGTATGGCTATGTGAAGGGGACTGAGGGCAAGGATGGGGATGCAGTGGATGCTTTTCTCACTGGCAAGCCAGATACCGGTAAAGTCTTCGTCATCAATCAAATCGATCCAGCTACGGGCAAGCTGGACGAGCACAAATCAGTTCTGGGTGCTGACTCTCAACAGGAAGCCGAGGCGGTCTATCGCGCAAATTACCCGAAGGGGTGGCGGGGCTTGGGCTCAATCGCCGAGATGCCTACTGAGAAGTTCAAGGAGTGGCTGGATTCAGGAAACACAAACCGCGCAGTTCCTGGAGCGGAACGCGTTGACCGGCGCGTAGATACGGCGCTTCGAGGTCGGGTCAAAGAGATGACCCCAGATCAATTGCGCGCTGCGCTGCTGACCCACGAGCTCACTGGCATCCCAAACCGTCGGGCCTATCAGGAAGCCGAGAAGCTTCCCCACCAGGTGGCGATCGACGTTGACTCGCTGAAATGGGTCAACGATGAGATGGGCCATGAGTCGGGGGACATGCTGCTGAAAGCCATTGGGACCGCGCTCGCGCGCCATACCGACGAGGCCTACCACATCTCAGGGGATGAGTTCGCCGCGCAGACCCATACTGAGACGGAAGCGCACGAGCTGATGAGCCGCATTCAGGAGCACCTGAAGGGCGCACAGATCGAAGTGACGATGCCTGACGGCCGAGTCGTTGAACTGAAGGGATTCGGAGTATCCTACGGCGTAGGTAAGAACGCTCAAGAAGCCGATGCCGCCCTCAGTGCCCACAAAGCGAGAAGAGAAGCCCAAGGAGAGCGCGCTGCGCGCGGCCAGGCGCCTCCCGGATCGGCTATCCGAGCTCGCGAAGCAGGGCGGCAAGATAACCAAGGTCACCCTCCCGCCGGCTCCGAAAAGGAAGTAGAGCCGAAGTTTTCCCACCGTAAGACTGAGACGCTTTACCGCGGGGAAAATGTTCGCAACGCTGGTGGCGGCTTCTATACACCAGAGAAGGAGTTCGCGCGCCAATTCACTCAGTCTGGTCAAGACCATGAGATAAAGCGGCTCAAGCTAGCTTCCGACGATATCTACGAGCCGGCCCAAGATGTATATGCCGGAAATCCAGACGCAGTAGACAAAGCGGTCGATGAAGCTCGAGCAGCCGGTAAACAGGCAGTACGTCTTAGCGAGGGACCTGGCCAGCCCAAGTCGGTGCTCCTCGTTGACAAATGGGGAAAGGAATCGAAGTACCGTAGGACCGAGGGGACGACGTCAGGCCTCCCGCTGGCTCACGTCCAGCGCATCGTTCACCAAACGATACGAGAAGCTAACCTCGTCGCCGGTTTTCCGCACGTCGAGGTGCACCAAGATGTGTCCACTCTTCCACAATCTATCAAGAGCCTCGTTGAACAGCAGGGCGCGGAACGCCTGACAGGCGCCGTCTACGATCCGGGCGCAGATCGCATCCATCTCATTGCCGGCAACAACGGGAGTGAGCGTGAGGTGCGCGAGAATCTCTGGCACGAGGCGGTGGGTCATCACGGTCTCCGACTGGCGATGGATAGGCCAACATATAACGCAGTCATGGATGGGATCAACCGAGATATGCCGGAGCGGGTGCAGGCGGCGGCCCAGAGGAACGGGCTCGATGTCAGTGACGTTGACCAACGCCGCGCTGCTGCAGAGGAAGTGATTGCCTATGCGGCCGGTCAGCATCTCTCCGGCCAGCCCATCGACAAGCCAGTCCTTCCGTACTGGAAGCGCGCTGTCCGCGCCGTGAAGGCATTCTTCTCTAAGATGAGGGGGAAACCCTTCTACGATGACAAGGCGATCGCGGGACTGATCCAGCAGGCGCGCACTGCGCTTGAGGGTGGGACCGCTGGAACGCTTCCTGGCGAACCCCCACGCTCCCAGCGCGCGCCGATGTTCTACTCGCCCGTTGAGCGCGCCATCAGTGAGAGCAAGCAGGGGAAGGCCTCCGCTGAACAATGGCTAGCAACTCTCAAGAAGCAGTCTGGAGTCAAGCCTGAGGAACTTGAGTGGCTAAATTTAGACCACTGGCTAAAGGACCATAAAGGTCCAGTCACCAAGGAAGAACTCGCTGACTACGTGCGCGCGAATCGGCTTGAGCTGCAGGAAACGGTTCATGGGGAACGCATCGATTCTGCTGAACAAACAGAAGACGAGCGCGCCCAGATACAACTAGCTGAAAAGCTCCGAGCGCAAGGCCATCAAATCACATTCACTGATGAGGGATATTTAGATCACATCGGAGTACGTGGAGAGGACGGTGACGGCATTGAATCGCGTCACTATAGCTATAACACGGACGATATGGAGCGGCTACCAGATTCTCTTCGCTCCGATGTCGAGGAGCTAAACAACATCTCTACTCGCGTGGGAGATGAGCGCACTCGGCGTGCAGCAGGCCCGGAAGGCTGGACTCACCTTGAGAATGACGGAACGCAGTACGGTGAGTACACGCTACCTGGCGGGGGGAACTACCGCGAGCTTTTACTGCAATTGCCCACCCAGCATCATGGTGCACTCCAGCCTATCTATAAATCTGGGCACTGGCGCGAGCCCAACATCCTCGCCCACGTCCGCTTCAACGAGCGCACCGACTCTGAAGGGAAGAAGGTTCTACACCTCGAAGAGATTCAATCGGACTGGCATCAGGTAGGCCGCAAGCAGGGATACCGGCCAGAGAAGGAAGCGCGCCTTGCGGAGCTGGTAAAGCGGCGTGACGAAATACAGGCACTTCTCTGGGACTTTCATGGCAAGTCAGTCACTGCTGAGCAAAAGCAAGAATGGGTGGATGCACAAAACGAAATAAAGGCGCTTACTGAGGGTGAAGTCGGGGTACCGTCCGCTCCCTTCAAAACCTCCTGGCCGATGTTGGCCATGAAGCGAATGATCAGGCACGCGGCGGAGAACGGATTCGATCGCATCTCCTGGACTACCGGAGATCAGCAGGCAGACCGATATAACCTCGCGCAGCATATCGATCGCATCGTCTATTCGCGCGATGAAGACGGCAAGTACTGGTTATATGCGGAGAGAAATGGGCAGTCTGCTGCACCAGATCTGCAAAATAAGGGAATGACTAAGGAGCAGGTTGGAGAGTATGTAGGGCAGGAACTCGCGGAAAAGATGGAGAGAGGTGAGGGTCAGATCACCTCGATCTATCCTAACGAGAAGTTTCCAGAACGCAGTTTATCTGGCTTGGACCTCCATGTCGGGGGGTCTGGCATGAAAGGGTTTTATGACTCTATCCTCCCCCGCGAGACCGACAAGCTCATCAAGAAGTACGGCGCGAAGGTAGGGCGTACTGAGGTAATAGGGCCTGATCCCACCGAAGCGGCGCTATCGCCGAACGCTCCTTCAGATACAGCGATCCCCGTACACGGCTTTGACATTACCGAACCTCTTCGCCAAGCAGCCCTCAGCCAGGGCTTTCCGATGTTCTCTCGGCGCCAGCAGGAATTGCCTCTTGAAGAGCAGCGCGAGCCCGGAGCATATCCGATCGTTCGTCGAGCAGTCTCTGCCGTTGCGGAAGCGAAAGGCGTTCGCGATCTCCGCAAGCTGATCAACCCAGTAGGCATGAGCGCTGAGTCACGCCAAGTCGCGCAAATCGCTCGAGAGGCTCTCGGCAAGCTTGCTCACGAGACGGTACAAACGCAGGAAGCGCTAGAGCGCTTCTCACGGGAGATCGATAAGACTCCTATCCCTGAGCAACTTGCCATGATGGATGCGATCGAGCGTGGGGTAGAGCAGCCGAATCCTGAGATGCAGCCCGTCGCGGATGCGATGCGCAAGCTGCTAGATGACTGGCGCGGGAAGGTACAAGGCCTCGGCGAGGGCTACCTCGACAACTTCATCGAGAACTATTTCCCGCACTACTGGCGCTTCCCGGATGAGGCGCAACGTATGGTGGCCTCCATCATGGGCCGGCGTCCTCTGCGTGGGCCGGCATCCTTCCTGAAGATGCGAACTATCCCTAGTATCAAGGAAGGTATGGACGCGGGTCTCACGCCGCTCACCACGAACCCACTCATCATGACGCTGCTCAAGACGCGCGAGATGCAGCGCTTCGTGACGGGCGTCACGCTCATGCGGCGCTTCAAGGAAGATGGCCTCGCCAAGTTCCTACCCGCTGGCCACTCGATGCCAGATGGCTGGGGTCCGATCAACGACAACATTGCGAAAGTCCGTTCTTGGTCGGAGGAGGAGAACGGCTTCATCGAGCGCGGTCAGTACATCATGCCGATCGATGCGGCACGAGTGATTAATAACCACGTGTCGGCCTCGGCCCTCCGAGACTTCGCGCCTGCCCAGATATTCCGCCGTGGCGCCAACGCGCTAAATGCCATGCAGCTTGGCTTCTCAGCGTTCCACCTAGGGTTCACGACACTCGATGCGATGATCTCGAAGAACGCTCAGGCGCTCGAGCGGCTAGCCCATGGGGAGGTCGGGAAGGCTGCGGCTTCCTTCGTAGAGGGAGCTACGCCAGTCGGGGCGGTCATGAACGTCCGCCGCGGCTATAAGCTGCTGCAGGCCTACTCGAATCCGGCTGGCGCGACCCCAGACATGCAGCGGATGGTCCAGATGCTCACCATGGCCGGCGGTCGCGCGCACATGGATCGCTACTACCAGGCGGCAGAGGGCGTGAGTCCTTTCCGTGGCGTTGGTGTTCGCTCGCTTGCTAACGACATTCGACAAGCGCTCACCGCGCCGCAGGACAAGATCCAGAACCTGGGTCGAGCTCTAGGGCATTTCCCGATCGAGTACGCCAACAAGCTCTGGAAGGAGACGCAGGAGATCTGGAAGACGACCCCAAAAATGGAAGTCCCAGTGGAGATGGCAATGCGGGTAGTGCGCGCCTCCACCTCCTGGATCATGGAGCACCTCGTCCCCATGCAGAAGCTGGGGGTGTTCTCGGACTTGGCGGCCGATCACTTGCGGCGCAACCCGACTCAGGACCCCAACGATCGCGCGGCCGCGATGCAGCGAATCTGGGACTCGGTCGACAACCGGTTGGGCGAGATGGTGTACGACAACCTCTTCTGGAACCGGACCATGAAAGACTCACTGCATCTAGGGATACGCGCGGTGGGCTGGAACGTGGGTACCGTTCGCGAAATCGGCGGCGCGCCCATCGACATGGTGAAAGCCGTCGACAAGGCTATTCGCACGGGCAAGGTGAGCGCTGATGACTTGGGGCACCGGATTCCTTACGTGCTGGCGATGGCTGGCACGACGGCGTTGTACTCGGCCATCTACCAGTACATGGCAACTGGCCAAGGACCGCAGGAGCTGAAGGATTACTTCTTCCCCCGCACGGGTGGCACGACGAACTACGGGACGCCGGAGCGCGTCTCGCTACCATCCTACGTGAAGGATGTCTACGAGTACTCGCAGCGGCCTGGACAGACCATCGTCAACAAGCTGAACCCGATTTTCAGTCTGATCGGCAACCTGTACTCGAACCAGGACTTCTTCGGCAACCCGATCAGCGACCCTGAGGCCAGCTATTGGCACCAGAAACTGCAACAGGCGCAGTTTGCCGCGCATGAGATGACGCCTTTCTCGTTGCAGGGACGCCAACAGATGCAGGCGACAGAGCAGCCTTCTGGGTTTGGGGCGTCAGTAAAGAAGGCGTTGCCCATGATTGGGGTGACACCGGCGCCTGGCTATATCACCTCGCCTGAGCAGCTTGAGCGTCGCGATCGTCTCGAGCAGGACCAGAAATATACTGGTGAGCTGAAATACAAGATCAAGAAAGCGCTGATGTCGGGTGACAAAGCGACTGCAGCCGAGCTCACCAAGGAGTATGTCGAGTCGGTCAAGCGCATGAACCAGACCAAGGCGACCGTGGGGCAGGACAAAGCGAAAGCGGCGGCCGCCCGACGCAAGACATCTATCTCCATGCGCCAAGCAGGCTATCCTGCTACGGCAGATCTCGTTGCTTCTTTGCCTCTTGAGCCGGACCGACAGGCTCGCGACTACTTTGCCCAAACAATCAAGGAAAATGTTGCTTAACCGCTCACAGGAGGGTCGATGAGTGAGCCAGATGTGTTCTCTGTTGGGAGTATTATGCAATGGCTGACGGCCCTCATAACCACGCTACTGGGATTTATCGGCGTGCGTCTTCATAACCGGCTCGACAAGCTTCAGGAAGAAGCCGTTAAGCTTCAGGAAAAAGCCGTTACTCGAACTGAATTGAAGGAGATCCAAGACCAAAATCGCGCTGATCGTGCTGCGTTACATACTGAAAACACAGCGCGGCTTGAGCGCATTGAGACAAAGATCGACGTGCAAGTGGCTGTCGTACAGCGGCTAACCCATCTTGAGGCGGAGTTAGAGCGGTTGAGGGACTGGAAGCACGAACTCATTGATCCTTACATTCCGGGGGAATTCAACGCGATCAAGGCGCAGTTGAACCGCATTGAGCAGCGGTTTGAGTCGCAACCTTATAACCGTAGAAGAACTGACACATGAACCCATTGACGCCTCACTTTTCTCTGGAGGAGCTAACCTTTTCAGAGGTCGCTCTACGGCAAGGCATCGACAATACGCCGACCACAGAGCAGGTCCTGAACCTGAAGCGCCTCTGTCAGGAACTGCTGGAGCCCGTACGCTCCCTACTCAATGTCCCGATGCACATCAACAGCGGGTTCCGCTCTCCCAAGGTCAATGCGGCAGTCGGGGGTGCCCATGGCAGCGCGCATCTGGCAGGCCTCGCCGCCGATTTCATCCCAATAGGATTGGACCTCAGCGTCGTCTTCGATATGCTCAGGACTCGGGTGGAGTTTCCTATAGACCAAGTGCTATTTGAGTGTCGCGCATGGATTCATATTTCGGTCGCACCCGAAGGATTGAGTCCACGTCGCCAAGCGCTCACCGCGACGGGGCATGCAGGTGCGTGGAATTACCAACTAGTAGGATAACCAATGCTCACTAAAGCGTATCGGGTCGTGGTCGATCACTTGACCAAAGCCCTTGGGGTATTGGGCGCTGCGATGATGTCAGTGCTGGCGTATCTGGATCCCCTGTATATCCGTGAGGCTGCGCACACCTTCTTGGGCGATCACGAAGTGGAGAAGATGGGCGCGGGCTTGTTCATCCTTGTGATTATCCGCGGCTACTTCACGGGGCGGAAGGCCAGGGACGCCGCTAGGCAATTGGCTGAGGCGCAGGCATTGGCTCAAGTGGCGGCTGCTGCGGCTGCAATACCACAGGCACAAGCGAAAGTTCCCGCCCCCGTATCGCCTGCACCAGCGCCATGACGCCCAGCGCCATCATCGCGCTCGTCAAGGACATCGTGATCCTCATAGCTTTGGGGCTGGCTATTTGGTTGTTGATCAACTACGGCAAGGACATCGTGAAAGTTCAGGATATGAAGAACTTTCAGGCGCAGTTTGAGAAGAATCTCAAAATCGAGTCGGAGTGGCGGGAGGGTCAGGAGCGTGCAAATGAGAAACATGACATCGATTTGGCGAAGGTCAACAATGCTATTACTGGCCAGCGCACTGCTGTGCTCCTGTGCCACCAACCGCCCGCAGCCCACCAACTGCCCGCAGTTCCCGCCCAAGCCAGTAGTGGATCTACCGCAGCCGGGGGAACTCAGCCAGAGCCTGGAATCGATAGTCTCATTGCTACCGACATCCGACCCCAACTCAACGAGTTCGAACTCAAAGCCGAAAAAATAGTGGCTGACTGCCGGCGTGCGCTTGACGGGTGGCCGCAGTGACCCCCTGCGCACTCGAAGCCAGTCTCGGTCTCGATGTATTAGGATGCGGGCAGCGCGGCGCTTATAACACCGCGCGCCCTAAACACAGCGATCTATTCAGGAGATACGCCATGTCTGCTCTGAAGCCTATCACGATCGGGATCAAGGTTGGTCGATGGACAACTTTGGCTGCATTCGGAGTCAATACTTTTTGCGTTTGTGATTGTGGATCGTTTGGTCTAATTCGCACTGGCAACTTGCGGAACGGCGTTACTGCATCATGCGGATGTCTGAAGCGCGAGAATTTCCTCAAAGCCGTAGTTATCCATGGGCACTCTCGAATAAAGTCCAATGGTGGTCTTCGTGTAAGTCAGACCTATACGGTATGGCAAGGCATTCATGCCCGTTGTACTAATCCGAAACACATTGGATACAAGAATTACGGTGGACGCGGAATCTCGGTTTGTGGGCGCTGGGATAAGTTTGAAAACTTCCTAGCTGATATGGGAGAAAAGCCCGAAGGTCTGTCCATAGATAGGAAAGACAATGATGGGAATTACGAACCCAGAAACTGTCGGTGGGCTACACGGCTGGAGCAGAGGCACAATAGCAGGCCCCGGCCTGCGATGTTAAAAGACATGCGCACAGGACGTTTTCTGCCTAAACGAAGGACTACATCGTGAGTCAAGGGCAGCCGTGGGGTTTAGAAGTAGCATTAGGGCTCGATTTCTGGGCAAGTGCGACGTTTTTTGGGAGATATGGATTAACGGTAAGTACTCTCGCTGGCCTTGTCCGCGATGGCAAAGATGCCGATCTTCGGCTGTATGGCTGGCAGCGCGGTTTCCTACGCTGGCTCGAACCCAAGTTAGGTCGGGCTCACTGTGCGGCAGCGCTTCAGAGCGATCGAGCGCGCGCGCAGCTTGCCCTGAGTCTCATGCCTTGAATTCCACGGCCTTTTGCTCGGAGCGCGGCAACATCTGACTCGCTTCGATTCGGTCTATCACTCGCTCCCCAGAGGGCAACAGCATATGCGGCATGAATACGGCGTCGAAACTCAGAACGCCGCATTCGATCGCCGTGACTTGGCCTTTTACCCAGTCACGTAAGACTGAACACACCGCTGTGCGCCCGATCTCCAGCGCCTTCCTGTCGTACGCCTGCCGGTCATTGCCGCGCACCGTGGCCCATGGGTGGGCCTTCTGCCAAGCGGCCGCGTAGCCCTTCCACGATGCCTCCAGTTGGATCTGCCGATCACGCCAGCGGAACTGAACAATCGTCATTCCGCGCTCAGCGTCGATCATGTGCCCGAAGGACTGGCAACCGAACTTGCCTAGAATCTTCTGGATCTCCAGGAGAGCTCGGTCGCCACTCGTTGCCGTTTCGTAGGGGAGGCTAGCCATGGGATCGGCTAAGACGCGTTCTGCGGCTCGCCCTGCTGCTCGCGTTTGATCCTGTCGTAAACTTCTTCACGATGGACGGCAACGCTCTTCGGGGCGTTAATGCCAACGCGCACTTGGCTTCCCTTTACCCTCAAGACCGTGATCGTCACCTCGTCCCCGATCATCACGGTTTCTCCGATTCTCCGAGTTAGGATCAAAATTTTCGCTGCTCCTTACTGCGTCTTTGACGCGACTGGAAGTTCAATCTTCGTCATCATCCTCGTCTTTGTCCCCCTTATCCGGTGAGTCCATAAAGTCCTGCTGTTCACCCGCTGGTTCATCCTCCTCCTCTTCCTTCTCATCGAAGAGTTCAGGCTGGGTAGCTCGACACTCGAACTCCCGCGTCTGGCCTTCGATGTTGTCGGAGATGCGCTGGAGTTGACCGTTCGGGTGGATCTGGAACTTGCCCGTTAGATACGGGGTGCCGTCCTGGTCGATGACGATGGTCGGGTCCTTCACCGTCGTGTCCTTGAAACGCATGCACTTGCGCTTGTCGATGCCATCATCGTAGATCACAAGCTCGATATGTTCGGGCTTGCGCTGCACCTTGAGTGGTGAGAGCAGATGGGTCTGGAGTTCGGGCTTGCGCAGGTTGTCGCCGAAGAGGAACTGTGAGAGCGGTACGCCGTTCGTGGGCACGACCATATCGATTTCCTTCGGCTTCATCTGAAACTCGAAGGGTAGATCGATCGCTTTGACCTTCTTATCGGGGCCATTGTTTTCGAGCCGATTGTTATAGACGCCGAAGTTGGCGGCGCGTTTCTTAAATGAAAATTGCATGTTTCTCCTAACTACTGTTTGGTAATGATCCGGATCATCTTCTCGCTGGCGGTCGCTGAGTTCATCACTTGCGTGAGGAGCGCCTTGGCGACCTCAAAAGGCATGTTGGCTCGCAGGGCATAGCCAAGGACGATGGCGAAAGCCTGCGACATGGAGAAGAGCGCTTTTATAGGCTCAATTCCCTGCAAAATGATGTGGTTAACGTTCTGGATGATGTCTTCGGTCATCGACTCGTAATCAGCATCAAGCTCGATGCTATCGATGTTGGCGCGCGTCATGTCGCCCATGTCGACTAGGATGTCTTGGCCGCCAGCGTGGAGCTTCTCTAGGTGCTCCCGGCGCTTCTGGTCGGTTTGCAACAACCAGTTGATATAGGTGACATTGACCTGCATGTGCTCCTCAGAGAGCAGCAGTGGCATCATCTTGGTTTCGGACTCTGTAGTAGTGAAGAGCAACTGGTCATCCTCTAAGGATAATTGCAGTCCCTTTGTCGGCTCGCTCATTGCTTGCTCCTCAACCCTGGCGCTCCAGGGAAAGCGCGGTGGATGGTCTCAAAGAAGTCCTCGGCTAACGCATCGGCGAGGTGCGGATCGATGATCTTGGCCATTTTCAGCGCGGCGACGCATGCAGAGGCATGCTGCGCGACTGAGTAGGCAATGAGTTCAGGAGCGGCGCCGCTGAGATTCATCTGTATAACTAGCTCTTGCAGCTGCTTCTGGAGAGCATGCGCAGTTTCGTACGAGCCGTAGCGCGACATCATCTTGTCGAGCCGTTTCTCGCAGTCTGTTGTGGCAGGTTTTTCCATGACTGAGACCTTCTAGTTCTAGGGGCCGGCCCTGAGGAGTCGAACCTCAGCGTGAGCTTGCGCTCATCACGCACATTGCCGAGGGAGTGCGTGACCTGTCTGCCGCTGCAGCATTGTGGCTCGGTTTACTCGCGATAGACCCGTAGGATAGGAGTGCCGTCCTGACGCGTCATCTTGCGTACGATGAATGTCGTGTTGTGCTTCTTTCGGGCCCGGCTTGCCGCCGTCCGCAATGCAACATGCTGGGAGAGATCGGTAATCTCAAAGTACTTGCCCGGCTTCAACTTCGAGAATGGCCAGCGCTCTACGCGTGCTGAATCGCCATTACCGAAAGAGACTTTATCTGCCATAGACCCTCGTTATTGTGAGACGAGCGTAGCGCTTGTTACAGCTTGTTGCAAGCGAGCTAAAAGGGGATATCGTCCTCTGCATGTGGCACAGGCTTGATTTCCTCCTTGACTTCCTCGGCAGTGATTGGCGGATCGGTAAGCTTCGGCGGCCCGGCAAGCGCCGGTCTCCAGTGGGTGTATTTCAACCTCTGGAGTTCTTCTGGCGTAAAGTAAGCTGAATAATAGAATCGCTGAGACGTTTGATCATATTCAGCATCCCATATCAGTATCTGTGAGTTTTCCGGTGGGAGGCGAGTGGCGAAAGAGACCCATGCGTTATCGGTAGGGTTGGATTGCCCCAAGGTATAGGCGCTATTTAGCGCACGGCACAGCCAGTGCGCGTCTTCTTCATCTCCATACGAAGTGCTCTCGGCAATTTCATCCGGGCCAATTACGTGCCATGTTTTGTCATGAGCACAAGTCCGACACCCCTCGTTATCTATTTCAACGCGGTACGGTTCCATGACTCACCTCTGCTGCAGAGTTTCGGTCTGATAGACCTTCAGGCCAAGGAGGGACTTCTCAACTTTCAGGTTGGAGGCGACTTTGTTGAGTTCCGATTGCTTCCAGTCGATGATGCTGATGGGGATCTGGCCGGCGAGAATGGCCTTCAAGACTTCCATCGGGTTCTCGACCGTCGCGGTCCAGCGCTTCACGACGTTGGTGGACTTGCCGTAGGCATTCGTGCCGCCGAGCTTCAGGGGCTCTACGGGGACGGGGACCATCACGGCCACATCGAGGATAGCCTCGGCCGCTGCGGTATCGCCGCGGGCCTCCGCCTCTGCGGCCAGCTTCTGGGCGGCTTCCTCGTTGGCCTTGCGCACAGCCTCTGCAGCGAGCGCTCGCTTGCGCTCCTCGGCCTTTTGGAAAACCCGCATCCGCTCTGCTACGACGCCCTTTGCCGTCGCGAAGCGGTTCTGAATCGGCAGGAAGATCGACTGGATGAACTTGCCGTAGTCGTCGATCGGCTTCTTCACCGCCTTACGCAAGTCCTCGAGCTGATCCCATTGCTGCGCACACACGGTGAGGAATTCAGAGCCCTTCTGCCAGGCTTCCTCGGACTCAATCATGGCGCGTTGCGCTTGCGCTTCCACATTGGCCGCAGCCGCTTTGAAGGGCTCCAACTGCGGGATGAGAGATAGTATTGGCAGGATGGCAATCGGTGCCGAATCGATGTCTGGGGGGACGACGAGCATAGAGCCAGTCGTATCAAGAGAGACCTTCTTCATGTTGTTGTTCCTCAAAAAATGGAGGGGATGGAAATCGCCTTTTGGATCACTGGGGCCTCACCGCGCATCGCTTTCATGAACTGTTGGCAGCGCTCAACCATATACTCGATGTAGGCCTGATCCCGCTTTACCTCAACGGTAACTGTGCGCATTCTCCAGTGGGGCTCATCGGGGTGGAAGGACGTGAAGAGGGTCGTATCGACGTTGTGGACAAACATCTGGCACTGCACCTGCGGTCGGTGCTCATCGGGCATGCGGCGTGTCTGGTAAACCACGCGATGCCGGTCGATGTTGAGAGGACATTTCGCCTCAAAATTGAATGAGCGATCTGCTGCCAGCGCATCGCTTGAGCATCCGATGAAGTCATACTTAGGGTGCGTGACGAATCCCACGAGTTCCAAGTCGATACCCAAGTCCATCTCGACGTTATTACGCGCAATCGGCTCGTACTTACGGCCATGTGCGATCGCCGGCACGTAGTCGAGATCCGGCTCAAGAATCTGGTCGCTCGCAAGTTCCGCCTGGAGCTTCTTGATCAACGTAGTCCAAGCACGCGGGCCTCCATGAACAATTGTCTTCATGCGTGAAGACGTTAGCTTGCCGCGCCGCGCTTGCCACCAAGCATCGTTGTATTGGAGGGGATTATCGCTCATCGGTATTCCACGGCACGCCATGATCAGACAAGTACGACTGAGCCCACTGACCTGCGGCGATGACGGCAATTGCGCCGCAGACCTTCAGCCACGTACCCCAGTCGTTGAAGACAGATTTAAAGAACAAAAAGAGCAACACGCCAATAACGCATAGAAAACACAGCGCAAGTAGCGCGATGTACCCGACCGCGAGCCATTGCAGGAACTTCTGAGTTTTCATGGATTCGCCTTGTTCTCAGGATGGCACTTACACTTGCATACCTCGGAAGCTGTGCCCCTTGAGCAGTCCAGAGCGGCGACGCGATCGCAGGAAAAACAAACTGCAAGTCGCATGTGCTCGTGGACCGCGCGCATCTCATCGTCTGTCGGTTCGCGATTGAAGTGAAGCTCAATCACGCGGCGGCTTAACGGCTCGCCATCGTCCGCAGCACGACTAACTCCACTGAGACACAAATTTGAAGTCATGCTACTACCTTCAGGCGCTGACGAGTGCGGCGCATCTTGCGAACGGAGACTTTTAAAACAGTGAATTCCAACTCACAGTGCTGACACCAGCCGCGAAAAGAAACCGTATGCCAGGGAATTGGCTTGCGGCAGCAGTCACACAGCGCCGTCCCGCAATCCTTACGCTTATGCCCGTTGATGTGCGTTCCAGTCTCGCAGTAGAAGCAATGGCCAGCGCGGTTCATTTCTTGTTCTTGCGCTTCTCGACTTCGGCTTTGGAAGCGGCGATGCGCTCAAGGATTTCCGGGTAGCACTTGGCGGGAATGTCGGCCAGGACCTCAGTGCCATACGCGGCGCAGACCTTGCGCAGGTATTTATTAACGTCTATGTGGCCGAGTTCCTGCGCTTTGGTTTCGATCTCCGTGATTTGATCGACGGAGAGCTTCTGGACCTCGACTTCCGTCGCCACTCCCTCGATCGTGGTTCCACCCTCGCTACGGTGATCTAGGTCGACCGCGTGGTGCAGCCGTTGCCATCGCGAGCCCTCATCGATGGACTCTTCCCATCGTTTGGTGGCGCGCTTCAAAGCGCTTTTCTTGGCCTGCTCATCGAACCACTTCACCCAGGGGGAATTGGGCCGTACCTTTCCCTCGCGATCGAGATACGAGTCGGACTCCTCTCGCATCTTGAAGATGTCCTCGGCCGGTACCCACTCCACCTTGCGCTCACCGGTTTTGGGCATGCGGGCCGCCACGTATGCGCCGAGGAAGAAGTTGTCCTTGTCGCGCGGGACCGTGATGTTGATCTCGTGCTCAAAGTAGTCGCCATCGCTGCGACGGGCGATCTTGAAAGCATCCGCCTTGTAGATCACGTCGCACTGGATATCGTGCACGCCGGCTTGGGTCGCCAAGTACACGAGGCCGCGGTACATGAACATGACATGCGCCTCAAGTACCTTGGCGCGGTCATTCCAGCGCGCAATGAGCGTGCAGAAGTGCTTGACGGGGTTGAGTGTGAGACCGACGTGGGCGAGATCGCGCATCGCATTCGCCAGCGTCTCAGGCACCACTTGGCGCAGCCGGTCGGTGGGGTCATTCATCACGATCGCGCGGGCAAAGTCGAGTTCACTATCCCACTGAAGTGGTGATTGTTCCTGGGTAGCGACGGTCTTGAAGACGGTCTGCGCCTGAACGAGCTGGTGCATTACTTGCTCCTCGGACAGGAGCGACGGACGAGCGGCGGCGGTTTGCTGTGCTTTAGCCATTGAGACCTCGGATGTTTCGGCCAAGTTACGCGTTGTTGCATCTTGTTGCAAGTAGTGGCACCCTATCCATATGAATACTCGCAAAGAAATGACGCTTCCGACTGAGTTCACCGTGCGTCAGCTCGCGCGGATGGCCGAGCTCGTCCTGCGCGAGAACTCACAGCGACCGAACCCTGAGGATCACAACTTGGGGCGCAAGTTGCAGGAGTATTGCGGCGTCGCCACCCGTGCCTACGGGTTTCGTCGCGCTGGCTGAATCTGCGCGGTACAATCTCAGCTTCGCGCTTACCTAAGCGCGTGGATTGAAACGAGATTGTCAATGGCCAAACTGACGCCGACCGCTCGTTCGAAGCTCAGCAGATCCACCTTTGCCGTTCCTAGCAAAGCGCCGGGCCCTGGTAGTTACCCGATACCGGACGCTAATCACGCGAAAGTAGCTATCGGCCTTGCGTCGATGCATCACTCCTCAAAGCTCCCGCAGATTCGCGCGGCTGCAAAGCGCAAGTTCGGCATCGGCTGATTCCCCCTTCCCATACTTTGGAGATCCCATGAAGCACTCACCGCCCAAGGGCGACCACCACACCCGTCATCCGTTGAGCCACCACACCGACCACTCAGGTGCGCACGTTCGTGGCACCCACCATCACATGTCTCGAGCCCATATTCCGACCGATGGGTTGACCGAATCCGAGGGCGGCGAGCACGAACCCATGGAAGCTGGCGAGGAGGCTGGCGATAGCCCAGGCTTCTCGCGCAAGGGCAATGAGGGCAAATCCGATATGCATCTCTCGGAGCATCCCACGAAGCTCGAGCTGCCTGCGCTCCACCACAACCAGGGAGACCAGGAATGAGTGACGAGATCCCCCACGTCAAGCATCCGCGGCAGAGCCACCCAGGGCGCCATAAGCCTCACCACAGCGACCATTCGGGTGCGCACTCCATCGGGACCCGGGAACACGAGGAGAACGCCTCCAATCCTTACCACGGCCACGCAGGCCCGTCTGGAATGCCTGCGGGCATGGCAGAAGGCTCCCCAGCCGAGGAAGCCGCTGAGAGCCCTCAGGAAGAGGCCGCCGAGCAATCGGCCGGTATAGGGGGCGCTGCGGGGCCTGGCGGCCAGGAAGGCGGCCCAGTCTGAATGGGACTTCCTCCCGGCCGGACTCGCTGATTTTGCCCCGGCCGGGTTATTCCTTCAGTAAATGACCTTTGAAGTCACCATCATTAGCCGCTCTGACGGCGAGAAAGCGGTTATCTCCGAGCCAGGGGATTGGGATGAGGGGGCCGAGTTTCGGTGGACAGAAGGCAATGAGGCCTGTGACTGCAACCGCCGAGGGCTATTCCTGGCCGCTCGCGGCGATCCGAATCCAGATTTTGCTCCCTGCGGCGATACGGCCTTCGAAGTGATCCTGCCGAATAATGGCTGAGTACCACTGCGGGCAGATCATGCGCCATGAGCCTATCCCCTTGAAATCAGGGCGAATCCAGAACGATTACCGCTGCGCCGTCTGCGGCCATGAGGAGCGGATCATCCAGACTCCGACTGGAATCCTCACGCACTGGATCAACATGGCCGTTCGCAAAAAGCTTGCCGAGAGCGAAAGCGGAGGCGTATAAACGCAAAACGCCTCCGAGAGGAGGCGTTTCACGCCGAGTACTGTGAGTAGCAGTGGCTCGGGTCAGCCGGCGGCGCAACGCCAGCAGAACCAGATTCTGCACGTTGTTACAGGTTGTTGCAACCTCTAATTCGCTCCCCGCTCCCCGCCCCTCAGCTCCACAGCCGTGCGTCCTCGTGGGGGCGGTTCACACCGTAGCGGCAATGCGAGGCTAAATAAGTGCGTCGTCGGTCGAAAGAACCTATACGGACCATGAGCCCATGGGACGCAGGATCTGGAGGCCTTCCTCCTCCCAGCTAAAGGCTGGGGGGGTTTGGGGGGGCCTTCCGTGGTCCCTGCCGTCCCATGGGCTTTAAACCCCCTGATAAGAGTAAGAGAAGAAGAAGAGTTAGAGTAAGAAGCTCTTCTAGTGAATTGAAAGTAAGAGGGTCTCAATGGGGAAGCGCACACCTGAACAACGGGCACGGAAAGCAGTCGCCAACGAGAACTGCTTCCAGGAATTGAAGCGGCTTGGTGAACACTGCGGAGTAAAACCCGTGATGTTGAACATCTACCCGATGCACATTCGGCTATTTGGCCGTCGCCGAGTGGACTACTGGCCTGCAACTCGTCGCGCGTGGATTCTCGGCGCTCCTCATGGCCAGAAGCCAGTCAGCCCAACTGAGGCGCTGAAGTTGGCACAAAGGCCTGGACAGATTGGGTTATCTGCTGCCGCTACCAAACATTCTTCCTCCGATCAGCATCAGTTACCGCTTCGCCAGGCGGAATCGACCAACCCCATTACGCACGTTTGGTGCGGCGTAGTTCCTCCTTGGGACGAATCCCTTGGCGAATATCGAGACTTCACAGAACAAGAAAAAGTTACTTTGGCCGATTGCTGCTTTGCACGAGGACGCGATGGCTGAATACAGTGACGGCTTTTCCGAAGAGGTAGCGCGCGCCCACTTTGAGCAGTGGGTAGAGAAAGCCTTTCCTGGATACGAACAGGATCGGTTTAGCGTGATCGCGCCGCACAACCGGCGCGGCGAATATCGATGGATCGAGCTTGAGTTGATGTGGCAAGCATGGCTTGCGGGACTGCGCAAGGGAGAGGAGCGGTAGCGCTTGTGACTCCTTGTTACATCATGTTACGCTAGCTACGTCACACAGGAGGTCTCAATGCTCACTCGCACTTGGTCGACATACCAAGAACGGATCTTCGACTTTGTCGAGAATGGGACTGGGAATGCCATCGTGGAGGCGGTGGCGGGGTCGGGGAAATCCACCACGCTGGTGGAGTGCTCGGCCCGTGCGAAGGGCTCAAGCCTTCTTCTCGCCTTCAACAAGTCGATCGCTGAGGAGCTGAAGGCACGCGGCGTGAATGCCCGCACCTTCCACTCGCTCACTTTCATGCCCGTGACCCGCGACCGTGGCGTACGCAACATCGAACAGAACAAGCTGCGCAAGCTGGTCAACGAGAACCTTGAGGGTGCGCGCGCCGAGATGTACGGGCCGTTCATCACAAGGCTCGTCAGCCTCGGCCGCCAGAGCGGGATCGGTTGCCTGCTGCCCGACCTGCCGGAGCACTGGCTTGAGCTAGTCGACTACCACGAATTGCAGTTGGACAAGAAGGGCGCAACGATTGAGGCGGCCGTGGAGCTCGCGAGCGAGCTTCTCGGCTGGTCCAACAAGTCCAACCTGTGCGACTTCGATGACTTGCTCTATTTCGCGGTACGCGATGGGATCGAGCTGCAGAAGTACGACTTCACGTTCGTGGATGAGGCGCAGGACACGAATGCTATTCAGCGCGCGCTGCTACGCAAGATCCTAACTCCTCAGTCGCGAATCATGGCGGTGGGAGACCCAGCGCAGGCTATCTACGGCTTCCGCGGTGCTGACAGCGACAGCATGAACCTCATCGCGTCTGAATTTCAGTGCACTCGCTTGCCGCTGTCGGTGAGCTACCGTTGCCCAACAAGCGTGGTGAATCACGCGAGGCAATGGGTGAGCCACATTCTCGCGGCACCTGGCGCGACAGAGGGCAGTGTCGAGTCGCGCGGTACTGCGTGGGGCCCATCTGATTTCAATCCCAATGATCTCATCATCTGCCGGACTACGGCGCCGATCGTCTCGCTCGCCTTCCGGCTGCTGCGCAATGGTCGAGCCGCTCGAATCATGGGTCGCGAGATTGGTCAGGGCCTCACATCGCTCATCAAGCGGATGCACGCGGAGACGGTCAACGAGTTGGAAGCGAACTTGGAGACCTACCGGACGCGCGAGAAGGAAAAGGCCAGGGCGAAGGGGGACGAGGCGAAGGTGGAAGCGATCGATGACAAGGTTGAGACCATCCTGTGCCTGCTACACGAGTTGCCTGAGACAAGCAGGACAATCGGCGAGCTGATGCAGACCATTGAGCGTTTGTTCTCCGCTGGTTCTGCGGAGGCAGTCGTACTCTCGACCATCCATCGCGCGAAGGGCCTCGAAGCCGACACGGTGTACTGGCTCAACAGCGACAGGTGCCCTGCGAAGTGGGCGCGGCAGGACTGGCAGAAACAACAGGAGGCCAACCTCTGTTATGTAGCAACTACCAGGGCAAAGCACTCGCTGATCCTGATCCAGGAAGAAGAGCGCAAATGAACCAGTCACGCAAGCGCCGCCGCGCAGTCGATCTGCGAAGACTGGAGACAACGATTCTGCAGCGAGAGAACTCGGTAGTCGCTTCTAACCCTAGAAGAGCGCAAAACAGGAGGGAGAGCGGGCTTGCAACAAGCTGTAACAAGGACTAAAGTACTACCATGAAAAAAGCGGCAGAGATAATCCGCAGCGGTCTCTCGGCGATTCTCCTGGTTGCGTGCTTGATGAATTTCTGGCTGGCGCTGGGCGTCGTCGGATTGATCCTTTTCTACGCTTTCTTGCGCTGGCTGTTTTCCGCAGAGGATCTTACGGATTGAACGCAAGCAGCAACAAGCCGACTAGAGCCTTCACCCCTCACGAAGAGCGAGTGCTCGCTGGCATTTGTCAGGGCAAGACGAACAGAGAGATAGCCCTCGAACTTGGACGCTCGGAAAAGACAGTGAAAACTCACGTCACCGCCATCTTCAGGGTGTTAGGGGTTGTCAACCGCACTCAGGCCGCGCTTCTTATGGCTAGGAAACAAGCATGAGTGATGCGGTTTGGGTTCATACAGACGGCTGGGCCGGTCGTATGAAGTGGCCAGGTCAAGTCCTGAAGCGCAACCCGAAACGCTCACGTGTGAGATTCGAGCGGCTCGGCACGACATACGTCAAGCTGGTTCCGAATCACGCCATCACAGACCGTAACCCAAAGGGCCATCCATGATCCGCAAGCCAGTCGACTCCTCCAATATCAACTCAGTGGGTTTCGATAAGGGACCGCCCGCTGTGTTAGAAATTGGCTTCATTGGAGGGGGTATCTACCAGTACACCTCTGAGGACGACAAGATCGTCAAGAACCACCACGACCAGCTGATGCTCGCTAACTCGAAAGGGAAATACTTCAACGATCACATCCGGCGCGATCCAGCGATCAAGACTCAGAAAGTCGGCTAGTGCCATGACGACTGAGATTGATGTGGGGGTACGGCCGCCAGCGCGTGAGGTGTACTTAGGGGACGCGGTGTACGCATCGTTTGATGGATACCAAATTTGGCTGGTCACCAAGGACGGTAGGCAGCAGCGGATTGCGCTGGAACCCTATGTATATGCGGCGTTGCGCGAATACGCGAAGGAAATCTGGGGCAGTTCGCATGCGTGAGCCCCGCCCCAAGCAGCTTTTCCCTGAGGGCGGCAAACGCCTGTATGAGCTGTTGAGAATGGACTATGAGCCCCGGCTCATCTGGGTAGAGTGCACCGATGAAAGGATGGGCTGCTCGGAAGACACCCTGCGGTGGGAGCGCTTATTTGATCCCATGCTCTACTTCTGGCCAGTCGAGGGGCAGCACGTCGTCGCTCGCTTCGTCAAGAAAACGACTCCTGAGCTGCGCGAGCGTCTCCTCAGGGCGCTATTACGCGATGATGCCTATTGGATAACAATAGTCCGTGGTTACGAGGGGCCTCCCTCTCCTCCTGGCCAATATCAACCTACATTCCAGTGGGACAATTTCGGTGAGCCAGAACGCTTCTTCGCTCGGTACGGGCCGTCGTCCGTGGACCCTGTGGCCATTCCAAGGGGAGGGGATCGAGCGGATATTGAAAGAACAAGAGCGCGTACGGCGGCTTCTGGTGGCGTCCCCAACTGGATCGGGCAAAACGCTGTTGGCGATGGAACTCCTGTATCGGGCACGTGAACGTGGCATGTCGTGTATGTTCATGGCTCCACGCAAGGAGCTGCTTCGGCAGACGGCACAGAAGCTGGATACGTGGGCCTTTGGCGATTACAACATGATCTTGGCTAGCGAGCGCAGCACGAATCCGTACTCACAGTTGCAGGTTGCCTCTGTTGATACCCTGATTTCGCGTGTTATCAAGCGCCAGAAGTTGGTGCTGCCGCCGATTGACTATGTGATCCTCGACGAGGCCCACATGTACATCACTGCGCTACGGACATCGCTGATTGAGCTATTCCCGGATGCGACCATCATCGGCCTCACTGCGACGCCAGGCCGGCATGATGGGCGCGCGCTCAATATAGGCTTTGAGAGCCTCTTGGAGATAGCGACGCCGCGGCAGTTGATCGAGGAGGGCTTCTTGATGCCTTCGCGCCACTACGCTCCCTCGCGGCCAGACCTACAGAAGGCGCGCAAGACGGCCGACGATTACAACAAAAAAGACGTGGATATTGCGATGGATCCCATTGTGGGGGGCATCGTGGAGACATGGATGGAGCGTTGTTCGGACCGGCGCACGATCGTCTTTGCGAATTCGGTGACGAAGTCGATCTGGCTCGCTGAGCAATTTCGTGCAGTCGGAGTCTCTGCAGAGCACTGCGATGGAGGCGCTCCCGATCACTATCGCGATGCGGTATTCGATCGGGTAGGGAGTGGGGAAACGCAGGTTCTGTGCAATGTCGATCTCGCAACGTACGGGCTCGACATCCCAGCTGTCAGCTGTGTCGTGCTTGCTAATCCGACCTTGAGCGTTGTGCGCTATCTGCAGCGGATCGGGCGGGCGGCGCGGCGCGATAATGCTACTGGCAAGAAAGACTTCATCATTAACGACCACTCAGGCGCCGTGTATGAGCACGGGTATTTTGAGGATGATCGGTATTGGAGCCTGCAGGGTATCAAGAACGTCAGTCATAAAGGGAAGGGGAGATCGCGGACGGGTAAGCGCAAGGAGGAGATCCTGCGGTTGCGCTGCAAGAAATGCACGCTGGTCTTTTCGGGTTCGCTCACTTGCCCGGAGTGTGGTTACTACTTTGAGAAGACGGCCAAGCAGTTCCGAGTGGTCGATGGCGAACTCCAGCCCATCAAGGAGATCGAGCCAGAGCTGGAGTTGGTGAAGCGAGCGTTCTACGCGGAGCTGCTTGGGTACGCCCAGGAGAAAGGTTACAAGCCCGGCTGGGCTGCGTATGCCTACCAGAGCAAGCACAAGAAGATGCCGCCTCGAGAGTGGAGCAACTCGAAACCCGCAGCCCCGTCTCTTATGACGCTGCGCTACCTCAAGTACCTCACCATTCGGCGCTCCAAACACAAAGAGAAAGCCCCATGAGCAAGATGGATATCTTCTGGTGCGTGGTAGGTGGGCTTATCGCTGGCGCGTTGGTGTGTGACTGGGTATGGCCTCGATTTCGTGAGTGGCGCGCCTTGCGTCGCAACCGCCGGCTGGTAGAGCACATGTCTTTCCCTCTGCATATTCCTCGTGGGCGCCAGCGCCATGGTTGAAGGGATCATCGCGTTTCACGGGCTTGTGGAACTGATAAATGCGACGTGGTCGCTCGATTCAGGGCGAACGGTTGAGTTGAGACTCGCGGGGGAGGCCTTCGACCGGATCCATCCTTTCAAGAAGTTCCAGCAGCGCCGCAACGGCAAGATGGGGACGCGGTTTAAGGCGGTATTCGCGCGGGCGTGTGATGGGGAACAAGTGTTGGATATGGAAGTAATGCTACAGTCTTGGAAAGACAGCTCTGCCATCGGGCAGTCGATCACATTGTGGTTGGATGACGAATTCGAAACACATCCCTTTTGTGCGTGTACGCGCCGCAAGAATGGCACGCCTGGAGATATGTTTGCTCTTGTGCTTGTGGAGTTAAATGATGACGAATCCCCAGTCAACCAAACGCAGCAGGAGCTTGTTTCTCGGAGAGCGTCTAAATCTCCAGTTCCATGCGAGCCGCCTCAAGACGGAGCAAATCCTCAGCAAGATGGGCATTGCGATTCGCCAGTTGCAACAAAGGCGGCGGGCAGCACTGGATACGGAGATGCTTCTAGAAATCCTGCATCTCGAGTTGGTAAGTCGACAAGGTCGAGGCGATTTTCCTCGTCAGTTCACTTGCTTATCACAAGCCCACTTTATGTCCGCTGGCTCCAAGAAACGAAAGGGACGCTCGTCAAAGAGTGGACTCCGGAGCTCGCCCGGCAGTACACGAAAAAGGTCCTCCACATCGAAAGCCTCTCGGACCTAGACCGCGACCCTGCAGCTGTGAAACGCTTCCATGAGCAGATCCGCCGCGGATATGAAAAATGGGCGTACCAACACCCATGAAAGTTGACATACACAAGCTGGATGAGCAGATCAAGTTCTTGCGAGATCAGGCCTCACGGCTGGATGACCTACGGGCGAAGCCAGGTAACCAGTGGGCGACCCGCAACGCGGACATGATGCGCGGCATCGCCGCTACGCTGTTAGACCTACGCCGTGAGCAGCAGATGACCGGGATGAGCGGGAAGAAGATCGAATGAAGTGCGACGCTTGCCTTCATGGCGATCACGCCAACTGCGGAATGCAGACGTGGTGCGACTGCGAGGATGAACGGGACGGGGTTCAAGAGGCGGGTTCTGACTGGAGCGAATGGGATGCTTATGAGGAAGACGGGCCACTTGATCTAGAGGATCAGCTGGAAAACGCCGTGGAGCGTGGAGGGATGACCTCAAAGAGGCATTGCTTCCACCACGAACTGCTTAGGGCGCGGGAGGATGATTCCGACGCGCTGACTGACGTGTGGTTTTGCCCGGAACCGGGGTGTGGTTTTGAGATCGATAAGCGCTCTATTGAGACGACAGAGCCTAAATATCGGCAACAGTGCGACATGGCTTTTGGGTGGATAGAGGTGTGCAAACAGCTTACGTATCACAATAAGGAATGGGTGCAGCAAACTGGCACAGGAGTTGATTGCGCTCTTCAGGAGATTCGGCGGCTACAGGCCTTAGAAAAGACACTCAGGAACCGACCCCATGACTGAGCCAAACCCAACTGGCGCCGTTCGTATCCGTGACATGGCATGGAATGAGTTCATGCAGCTGCTGCGTACGCTGGGGCCGGAGATCGGCAAGCTGATGAAGAACGGGGATCAGCTAGCCACTACGGTGATGGCGTACTACCGCTATGCGCATGATCATCCGCGTGACCAGAAGGCGAACCTGAACCTGCGCACAGCCGTTGAGGACTACATCAACCGCGACTTGCGGGACGCGGAGCGGCTCGAGTTGGGCGGTAAGTTCGGTCACCGCCTGCCGGAGCCTGAGAAGGAAAGCGGCCCGCGTATCTTTGTGCCTAATACAGAGGGGGTCAATCGTGCCTGATCATCGGCCCGAAGATCGGATAAACCCTCACGAGAAGTGGCTCCGCAAGCTTGTGGCCGAAATGCAATCCGCGATGCCGCCAACCATGAGTTGCATCGTGAATACCATTCTCCAAGCTGCGGATGAGATCGGCAGACTTCATGAAACCTTGACCTGCCCTAGCCTCACTGTAACTGCTTCGACAGAGCAAATTAAAGCCGTGCTGCATGACTGGGACAAGGGGCGCCCCGTCAACACGCAGGATCTGATCAACGCGCTGGCATGGCGGGTAGCGAACCAGCGCCGGGAGATTGCGCGACTTCAGGGCCGATTGGATAACGCGTATGGTGGCAATCATGGCTGAGCATAAGTCTGCAGATGATGGCCTCCTCTCGTGTCCATTTTGCGCTTCATCTGATCTCACTCTGATTTCCGTCAGCACTGACTTTGTCGATGACGGCCATCAAGTTGAATGTGACCAATGCCATGCCGGCGGCCCGATCATGCTCACAGCACCCGAAGCTCAAAAAGCCTGGAACCGAAGCGTGGTGCGCACATGACTGGGACTGCAGATACGGTTCCGTATCGGGTTGAAAGCGCTGGCGATTCTGGAGGAAATGCGATGAGCGAAGCTAACCGTTCCAAGGAGACGGTCTATACGCTGCTGTGCCCACAGTGTGGTGGCAACATTCACACTTGCCCGTGCACGAGGAAGTCATGACCAAGGAAAAGCGCACCGGCCTACACACATCGGGACTTCGCAATAGCACTCGATTTACTGACTGCTGCGGACTAGCGGTGGATCCACGGCGCGATACGAACTGCCCGGGATGTAAGGCCGTGCTCCACGAGATTCGCAGGAGTATGAAAACATGATCAAGGAACTGAGAATCGGACCGTATGTCTTTGAGAGCGACAATGATGGGCACTTCTACGTGATCCCGAAGGCCCGTATGGCGGATTGGTCACAATGGCTGGAGAGCGACGATGCGCAAAACGGCATCCCACCTGACTGGGCGGATGTTGTTGGCGGCAATCCTTCGCTGATCTCTTTCCCGGAGTATTCCCGTGACTGATGCAACGCTCACCTCAAATGAGCGCCTCAGAAGTATTGCCCCTATTGCGGGAATCTCATCGCGTGGTGCGATTACGTCGAGGAGGATTGCGACGATGAAGAATGAAGTTCTGACATCGGAACAGCGCGCCGCGTGGGTCGACGGCCTTGCGGAGTGGGTCGAAGGAGATGTTGCTTACCTGTCAGTGGCATTCACCTGGAAGATTTACGAAGCGCGCGATCGCGCCCGCATGTACGCCTCGCATGGTTACCGCGTGAAGGCCGGCGGCCCGGCTCTGTTCCTGCCTTCGCGGCGCAAGCTGCTCGAGCAAGACGCCGAGATCGGCGGAATGCTGCCCGATGTAGTCCGGCGCCATCACCCCTGGGCGACGGTCGCCAGCAGAGGCTGCCCCGCTGATTGCTGGTTCTGCACTGTCCCAAAGATGTGGGGCACCACGTTCACGCTAATTCCAGACTTCCCGGTGCGGCCGATTCTCTGCGACGACAACCTCTCGGCGCTCCCGGTCGAGTATCAGGACCACATCATCGCGCGCTACCAGGCCGAGGGCGTGGCGCTGATCGATGCCAATTCGGGATTCGAGCCGATCGCGTTCGACGGCGGAACCTTCGAGCGCTGGTCGAAGATCATGCGCGGCGCCTGGCGCTTCGGCTACGACGAGCTCAAGGAGCGCGAGCCCGTGCGAGCGATGATGAAGGTCCTGCGCGATGGCGGCGTGAAGCCTCGCAAGATGCAGGTGTATTGCATGATCGGTCACGAGCCGATGGCCGACTGTCTCCAGCGCATCCAAGAGATTATCGAATGGGGCGGCGAGCCCTACGTCCAACGCAACATGAAACTCAACGCGCTCGATAAGACGCCCTGGGTGCGGCACGACTGGACGCTGGAACGCCTCGCTGCAATGGCCCGCTGGGCCAATCGCCGGATCTGGCGGTATGCCTCTTTCCAAGAGTACGACGCCAATGCTAAGACTTCGCGCCGCGTGTCAGAAGCTCAAATGGTGCTCGTATGACCGACAATAACCGGACCTCAAAACAGGAACTCTATGAGATTGCGCGGACCATGGAGTGCAATGGCGGCTGGCACATCGCGGCGCTCAAAGTCAGAGCTGCCGCTGATGAGATTGAGCGGCTACGCCCCGTGGCGCAATCGTGGGAAAGCTATGAAGCGGCCCAGGAGTGCAAAGCTCAAATGCGACAGGACGAGACGACCGGTGACAATGCGCTTCTGTGTGAGAACTGCGATTCGGAGGAACCGCTGAAGGCCGCAATCTGTCTGGGCTGTTGGAACAAACTGGCGCAGGAGGTCATCGAGCTTCGCAAACAGATTCGACCTGCTGTGGAGCCGACACGTTGTCAGTGTGGCTCGCCGCTGGAGACGGTACAGATATGCCGTCATTGTGGATTCGATGGTGTACCTGCTGTGAAAGCCTCCGCGTGTCCCTGTGTCCAATACTGCGCCGATTCTCAGCAGGCGGCGCGGCACCTTGGATGCAAGGGCTTCCCAAAACATCCAACGTACGACCGCTGAAAGTCTCCGCGCCTCATGATTGAACTTGCTGCTCGCTGTATTAGCCCGACTAACTGCCCCTTTGCAGCCGGTACTTTCTGCGAGAATCCTCTCTGCGCTACCGAATCCGATGAGGTTGAACTGCCATGCTCCGTTTCCGGTCACGAAAAGAAGCTGCGGAAGCTGGCGTGTTGCGTGAGCGGACGAACTCCCGTGACGCTTCACCACACAAGGGGAGGATCGATGGCGACCAGTCCGTTCGGCACTCCGGGGATTGGCCAGAAGCAGAACCCAGCGCTACAGATCCCCCTACACCTCGAGTACCACGTCGGAAGCGAAGGGATCGACTGCCGAATCAACGGCGGGGTGAAGAGCTGGGAGGCGAGGCACGGGGCGCAAGTGGAGCATTTGAGCTCGACTTCGCGCCTACTGAAGTACAGCCTGTGGTTCCTCGCGTGGCAATGGAGCACCCCACTGGTGCGGGCACGTGTCGAACGTTACTTGCAGGAATCGCGCTCCCGCTTGCTCCCACAGTGAACCATTATTGGGGACAGCGCGTAGTTTGGGTGGCGGCACAGAATCGACACATGGCGCTTACCTACGTGGGCTCGATAGGGAAGAAATATCAGCAAACAATTCGCGAGCTGCTGCTGGAGCGTCAAGCGTGGTTCCGCTCGCCTCATCCTCTTTTTGCGCGCTTCGTGATTTGTTTCCGGGATGAGCGCAAGCAAGACTTGGATAACAGATTGAAAGTTGCGATCGATGCATTGAAGAACGGTAATCTGTTTTTAGACGATTCCCAGATTGAACATATCGAAGTACGCCGCGGGCCGACGATGAAAAACGGAGCGATGTTCGTCTGGATTGAGGAATTCGTCCCAGATCGAGGGGCGGCTCTACGGTGGGTCAAGACTCCGATATAATCAACTTTCAGGGCTAGGCGTGGCACGGCCAGGCGAGCTGGGGTAAGGCGCGGCTAGGCAAGGCATGGGGAGCAAGGATGCTCCGATCAAAGCTGAGTAGCTTTCCCTGGGCGTACCTCGAAGACGTGATAATCCGCTATTCTGCGTATATAGCCACGCGCTTTATCTGCTAATTCCAGTCGTGCGACACAACTCCCGATATAGCCGGCGCCTTCTGGAATCACGCCCCCTGCCATCACGACGACAAAATGCCGCTGATGCTTCACGTCGAAGGCCTTCGTATCCGCATCCTGCAGGACCTCCGCAAAGAGACATGGGCCGCGTTCGTCCATGCAGACATAAAGTACGCGGGCGCGCCGCGGCATATCGACGACTTGCGGCTGCGCTTCGCAGGTGAGCGCATACTTCAGGATTAGGCGAGCCATGAGACCTCCGCGGATGAAACAAGATGCAACAACGAGTAATAATGCCACGAAGCGGCCAGTCGCGGAGATGGATCTACGGTTCGGGTTTCCTGGGAAATTGCCGAAAGCGAGAACTGGCGCGGATGGAGAAAAGCTATTTCAATTCTTTCAGGGAGTCGCCAAAGGCTTAGATATTCGGGCCGCAGCGCGGAAGGCTGGCTACGGTGAGAAATGGGCTAAGGTGTATTCCTACGGGTATGTCCGGGATCACAAGGACTACATCGAATGGCTCCAGGCACACATGGCGCAGGAGACCGCGAAGCTTATTGCAGTCGATGAGGAGTGGGTCGTCCAGCAGCTTGCGCAGATCGCCAGTGCGAATGATTACGACTACTTGGCTTTTGAGACAGGGAAAGACGGAAAGGTCACAGTGCGTCGCAAGCGTTTAGACGAACTCACCCGTGAGCAGATGATAGCGATCGAGGTTTTCGGGGAGCCGGATGCTCCGCGCTACCGGTTCCGCGATCGAGATGGGAGTTTGGAGAAGCTGGGGAAGAAACTGGGGCTCTTCAATGAAAGAATCATCATGGAGCATCGCCATCGTCACTTACATGTCGCTTTCGATTTATCGAAGGTCTCCATGAAAGATTTGGAGGCGTTGGAGGGGCAGTTTGAAGGGCTACTTGGGGAGGCGGATGCGAAAAAATGAGTTGTGAGCGCGAGAAAGTCAAACAACAGCTCGACACGTATATTGATGAGCGCAGGAAGCTCTTTATGGCCGGCTTCGCTCGCTTCGTGCTAGAACGGGGCATGGAAACGATCGCTCCTGAGCTCAAAGGCAAGCCGCGAGAACGCTGGATCGACGTAGGGCGCCGTCTCTATGGCAAGGAGCACTTCGATGGGGCCTTGCGCGCTGAGCTTGCCGCCCATCCTGAGTTACGCAAGAAACGGGAGAAAGCACGTGCCCAAGGCTGATTACCCTCAATACGAGGCCATCAAGGCGAAGTTCGTAGCCCAAGGCAAGCCACTTGCGGCCGCCAAGACGAGCGCCGCTAAGATCACCAACTCTCGCGGCGGCGCGGTTCCACCCAGTCATCCGAAAGCACGACGTAAACCATGAATGACAAAGAAAAAGACCCCGTCCCAGCGGTCGGCCAAGCGGCGGTCTCGATTCTCCTCGATCGCTTCCAGGAGTTGGCGAAGAAGGGAGAGCTTCAGGCGCTGGTCATCGGCTTTGTGAAGACTGATGGTGGAGCGGCGGTACAGTCGACGCCAATGAACGCAATCATGATGAACCATCTCTGCCGGCTCATCGATCGACGGGTCTCAAGGGAGTATGACCGAGCGCTGGCTCAGGCCAGCGGGGCTCGAGCGACTACGGGAGCTGGCGCCGTACCAGAGAATCCGCGGCAGTCCCCCGCCGTTCAGCTGCCCCGCAATGTGCGGCGCCAGGTCGAGAAGGCGCAACGCAAATTGCAGAAGCGCGCGGCAGCGAAACAACCTTCCTTTGAGCGAGAGCCGATCATTCGTCGGCAGCCGAGCTGATATGCGGAGCCTGCAGGAACGCTTTGATGAGAAATGGTTGCCTGCCGTAGTCGTATGGGAGGACGATCCGTGTTGGGTATGGATTGCAGCCTTCAATTCAAATGGCTATGGCGAGATTGGTATGGGCAGTAAAACGGACGGGACTCGTCGGCCGCATAATGCCCATCGGGTCGGATATGAACTATATCGAGGGACGATACCTAAGGGCCTTGAGCCCGATCATCTATGTCGGTTCCGTGCATGCGTAAATCCTTGGCATATGGAACCAGTCACTCATAGTGTAAATGTGCAGCGGGGGCTTGCTCCTGGGCTGCTTCGCGCTCGACAACTGGCTAAGACGCATTGTCCGAGCGGACATCCCTATGCCGGTTCCAACCTCTATACTACAAAAGAAGGGTGGCGACAGTGCCGAACGTGCAGCAACAGCCGGCGGAATCGGTACCGCTAGATCGTCAAGTGGCGTGCGCGAAACGCGAGCTAAAGATTCGACGCGATGCATATCCGACGTGGGTCAGGGCTGGACGTCTCAATAAATTCAAGGCAGAAGATGAGATTGCTGCGATGGCGGCGATCGTCGCGACCCTTGAGGGACTTCAGGTAGCATCGAAGAAGCCCTAGCGCTACAGTACGGGCTTCACTCGGAGGTCCTATGCCCCCCATCACGCCGACAGCGCGCTCGCGGTTGAGTGGTCAGACGTTTGGGCCTTCTGCTACCCCCGCTCAGCGAATTTCAACCCGCGCTCTTCCGCTTGGGAAGACACAAATTCCAGTGGGAAGCGTGGCTTCGCGCATTTCCGCGGCCCGGCCCGGCGGAGCTGCTCCAACCCCTCTTGCCCAGCCGATGCCTGGTGGCCGTCCAGCGGCAGGCGGGGGTTTCGGGTCTGGCGTAGGATTTGCTTCTCCCGCAGCTGGGAGTGCGCCTATGCAACCACCGATGCGCGCCACACCGACACAGGGCATGCCTCAGGGCACGATAAGCAATGCGTCTCCGGAGATCGCGAGCGCCCTCTCAGCGGGCTTTTAGGAGATATCGATGCCAGGTCGATCAGGTCGCGATGAGATGCAAGGGGCCCCCCGTTCTTATGGGGCTCCCTTGGGCGCACAAGAGCCGGTAAACGCCACAGACCGCCCCAAGGTCGGGCCCGCTCCCGAAAACGTGCAACGCGCTGCCTTAGCGCAGCAAGGGCTCTACCGAAAGCCAGTAGGCTCAGCTGCTACTCCAGCCCCGCCGAAGTCCGCAGCCCCGCCGCCAAACGATAGCCCGACTCGCGACCTCAGCATCGGAACTGCCGCGCAGCGCATCCAAGCGAACCCCAGCAACATTGAGCGAGCGATCAACGAGCAGAGCCAGTAATGCGGTTTAGGCGGGGCTACTTGGTTCCCTTGGGGGCATGGCTCCTCATCCTAGTGGTCGCCTATGCCTCACTCGCAATTGGGTTCGGCAACCCTTACGTTTTTGATGGGGTCGCGGCTTTCTTTGGATCCGCCTCTTCCTCCCCTTCTCCCGACACGACGGTAGTTCCATGAGATTACGGACCCTGCGCAGGCTCGGCGCGTTCTTTCTACTTCTTGCGCTGTGTCCTTTGGCTCACGCGACTGATCTCACAGTCAAATGTGATGCGCCCACGATGGGCACGGACCCGACTACTGGACAGGTTGTGCCAATTCCGTCTGATGAGACGGTCACCTTCAATCTGTATGGCGCAGATCAGGGATCGCCCTTAGTCTTGCTAACGCCCACTCCGTTGACGACGTGTCTGAGCGTTCGGACTAATGTGGACCCTGGGACAACCAAGTGCTACGCATGGGGCGCTTTGGGCACTCGGAATGGGCAAAGCGCCGAGAGTGTCCACACCGCACCCGTATGCAAGTACGTTCCCCTGCCGCTCTTTACGCCCCAGCCGCCCACAAACCCTACGGTCAACATGGTGACTGTCGCGACCACTGTGTACATGGAGTTACAGGTGCCGAACGGATTCAGTTTTCTCGCGGTGGGTACGGTGCCCCTTGGGACTGCCTGTGACCCGACTCAACGGGTGAATGATTTTTATGTGATTCCTGCAAGCGCTGTCACATGGAGCGGTAATATTCACCGGCTTGCGGCGCTGGCCGCGTGTAGCATCAATTAACCCCCTTTTTTGGAGAGATATAGATGACGACAATTACGGTTACGGTCGCCAAGACCACCGCCCCCTTGCCGGCTGGCGTCACGTTCGCGGCCACCTCCATTGCCGTGGTCGATAACAGCGGGGCGAAACTGCCTGCCGTGTCGGTCAATGGCACGGAAACGCCGCCGTGGACCGCCGTGTTCACGGGTGCCGTGGGTACTGCGGAAGCCTCGGCCACCATCCAGGATCTCGACACGAACGGTAACCCGATCGGGAACCCGATTGTTGTCACGGAAACGGGCACTGGCGGGCAGCCTGCGACCTTCCAGCAGAGCGCGAGTGCGACCATCTCGGTGACCTGAGCATGTCAGAGCTCGAGCGCATCGAGCGACGGCTGATTGAGGCAGAAGGATTGCTACGGCAGTCGCTGAAGCTCCAGGAGCGACAACTTCTCCTGGAGGACGTGATGGTCCAGCTGCTGCAGCAGCTCATTAGATTGCTGGTGGAACCGACTGCATACCCGCAATCCACTGGTGGCTCGATCAGCGTCAAATAGATATGGGGCGCTCTGCAAAGGAACTTCGTCGAAGTCTGGTTCCGATCACTGGGTTATCTCCCATGAATGACACGGCCCTGCTTCGTTCCGCAGTTCCCGCAGATGCGCCCCAGCCCCTTGCGCAGAAGGTGAAAGACCGAACGCAACAGATTCGTAACGCCATGCCAAAAGGATCCCTGCGATGAATCCCAAGATCCCCCCTCTGGTAAGCGGCAGGCCGCCGCAACCGCCTGCTACCCCGAATACCGCTGCGCTTAGCCGTCCTATTCCGCCCCCGGCTGGCAAGCCTGCTCTCGTGGCCACGGCTCCCACGGCCGAAGGCGTCATGCAGCGGTTGAGATACTTTGAAAATCTCGCTGGCCAGTACGAGCACTACATCAAGACGCTGCAGGCGGCCCTCGCCCGCACGGGACAAGCCGTCCCAGTTGGCTACTTCGCGCCGCTCACGGGCGAAGCAGGTAGTTACACGCCGAAGGTCAGCGCGAGCTAAACTGCACAAACGCAAGTGAGGCCACGAGCGACTTATGGATAGTGCGGACGCCAAGGACGGCGGACAGGGACAAGATCGCTAGGGATGGCCTTTAAACAGCGTCAGCACACTTGGCGCGCGGTACGAGATGCTTGCCCAAGACCTGACGCCCGTTCAGCGGGCCGAGCGCTACTACACGGCGGTAACGGCTGAGACCTGCCGGCGCTCCTTACGCAAATTCATCAAGCGCGTCTGGTCTCTCATTGATCCCAAGCCGTACGTGGAGTCATGGCACACAGATGCCATGTGCGACCACCTTGCGTACTTGGCTATTGGAGACATCAAGAACCTGATGATCAACATTCCGCCGCGGCTCACGAAGAGTTCGGTGGTCTCAGTCGGCTTCCCAGCGTGGGTCTGGACAGACGAGCCGACCGTCCAATTCCTCGCTGCGTCATACCAAGCCGCTCTTGCGGAGGGCGATGCAGTGAAGATGCGCCGTATCGTCGAGAGCGAGTGGTACCAGATCCGCTTCCCAGGCGTAATCCTCCTAGGCGATCAGAACCGCGTCGACGACTTCCGCAACGTTCACGGCGGCTATCGCCAGACCATCTCAGTAGGGGGCGTGACCACTGGTAAGGGTGGAGACATCCAGCTCCTAGACGACCCGCACAACGCCTTCAGCGTGGAGTCTGACGCCGTCAGGAAGTCCACCATCCAGTGGCACGACAACGCTTGGCGCTCCCGCGTCAATGACCCCAATACCGCCCGCCGAATCTACGTAGGTCAGCGCACCCACGACGGAGACGTATTCGGGCACGTGCTAGCCAAGGAAGAGAAGCGCTGGGTACATCTGAACCTCGCTATGGAGTTCGACGGCTCCAGACGCTGCATCACGTATCGCAACAAAGGGGAAGGTCCCTACGGGGATCCGATCTTCAAAGACCCGCGTGAGAAGCCCAATAGCCTGCTATGCCCCGATCGCTTCGATGAGAAGACTGCCCAAGCCGAAAAGGAGGCTATCAGCGAGCGAACTTGGAACGCTCAATACCAACAGCAGCCCGAAGGAAAGGGCGGCGTTATCCTCAAAAGGAAGTGGTGGCGCAGGTGGGAGTGGCCAGATTGGCACCCCGAATATCGTAAGACTGAGAGGCCCTTACCGGAGATTCTTCAGGTCATTCAGGCGTATGACACGGCCTTTGAGGACTCAGAGCAGGACAGCTTCACGGTGCGCACCACGTGGGGATTGTTCGAGCATGCTGATACCGTCAGGATGACCAACGGGACCACGAGGGAGATGCCGCCCAAGGTCAATGGGATGCTCTTGGAGCGCCGCAAGTGGCGTCCCAGCTTCGGGGAGCTCCGGGACGATGCGGTGGACTCAGCCAAGCAGTTCAACCCAGACCGGATCCTGGTTGAGAAGAAGGCCTCAGGCCACTCGCTGGTTCAGGAGCTACGGCGCAAGGACCTGCCAGTACGGGCTGTGAAGATCCAAGGGGACTTGATCTATCGGGCCCACATGGCGGCCCTCCCCCTCGAGAAGGGCTCCATCTGGTACCTCTCTCGCAATTGGTCGAAGGACCTGATCGAGGAGTGCGCGAAGTTCCCGAACGTCGACTTCAATGACCAGGTGGCCTCTTGCGTCATCGCGTGGATGTATATGCGCCGCTACATGGACCTTCAGCTCGAGGACGACGAGGAGAATGAGGAAGTGGAGCTATTCAATCCCAAGATCATGCAACAGAGGATCGGCTTCTATGGCTAGCGGACAGAGCGATATCACGACGTGCGATGAGGACGGATGCTTCCAGGAGGCCATTGAGGGGAGTGCGAAGTGCGGCAAGCATGACCCTGAGCGCATGAAAGTGTTGCTAGCCGCACAGAAGGCGCGCCACAGCGATGCTGGGCCCCCGCAGACGCTGGACCAGTTGAACGCGAAGATCGTCGAACTCTTCCACTGCATGGATGGACCGCCGGTCGCCTATTTCGAGATACCGATCGAGAACGGAGTAGTTGAGGGGGCGGTTGAGCGTTTCACGTATGTGACACTGGGGTGGATCACGAGTGGTGAACGTACACCGCCAAATGAAGCGCAGCTGGTCAAAGCGATGCTGGAGCCGTTCATTGCTGCGCGCCGCAAGCTGGTCGGCGATGCCGGCAACGACGAAGTATTCAAACCATTGCTCTTCTGGCGTCGCAGGATTGCCATCTACGAGGACGGCGACAAGCAGCTGAAGATTCAGTGCCGAGTCGTCATTCCTGGGGTGGATCTCACGGATTGGGGGAAGGATGAGGGAGCCCTTTACCGACGAGTGTGACATTCTGTTGCATCCTGTTACACTAAACGCCCTATAGCGGAGGTCTCATGTCCAAAGAACTACCCAAATACGTTTGCCACAAGGAGGTGCATGCGCTTCAGATCAAGGCAGTTGACCGCAGGGACGGTAAGTACTTCATCGTGCCAGTGGAAGAGGGATACGAGCCGATCGAAGTGGAGGCAGCGTGGATCGACAAGCATGGGCCCGTGCGCGGGGGGTATCTGGTCATCTACAAAGATGGCTACCGGAGTTTCTCGCCTCGCCGTGCCTTTGAGGAAGGCTACACGGCGGCCTACACATGAGGTGGCTCAAGCTGTTCATTCGCTCGCTCACCCAGTGGGCATGGGAGCCGGAGCTCTCTAAAGGACTGGAGGCCCTTGAGCACTACTCAGATGCGCGGCGCATCGCGATGCTTGAGAAGCTCCGGTGCAGCATGCTGGAGGAGCTGTTTCGGGAGAAGCAAGCGAAGATCACGCGGCTACAGCTAGCCTACAGCGCCCGCAAAGCGCCGCTCTACGAAGACATGCGCAAGGAGAACCCAGTCAAGGACGCTGAATCGCTCGCGCAGTCGATCAGCGTCATGGCCGCAAAGGCCGAGGCGTATCGCGCCAGGTACGGCAGGCCGATGAAGTGGTCAGACGGTACGGTGCAGGGAGTGCCTGGGGACCAGCCGAATGTCGCGGTAGGAGAGGGCTGGTAATGCCAGTGAAGCGCCCCATTCTGGATTTCCCCCGCGATGCTCGAGGGCTCTACATGCAGCCCTCTCTACGGGAGTACCAAGACCCGAAGCTGCAGACTCTGGAGCAGCACAATCGGGACCGAGCGGCCGCGAAGGCAGACTACGCGGATAGGGTGAGTGGCAATCCACATACGGTAGATCCCGCGGGGCGATACAACTGTGGCCGGTGCAACCAGGCAGAAGGGACGAACTGCCTAATCATGGATATGAGCATGCTGCCGACCGGAAAGGTCGATCGTGAGGCAGGAAGCTGCGGCAAGTACGAGATCACCTGCGCTGGGGATGCGGAGATGAAGCTGCACCGCGAAAGCCCGGTGACACTGCGCTATGGGATAGCCACGAACGGCCATCGCTTCGGGTGCGAGGTCTGTCCGCTGAAGGTCAAAGCACACGTTCCCGATAGCATGGGACGCACACTGTGGTGTGGATGGTGGTACGCGCGGGTATTCCCCAACGCCTGTTGCGCTGACAACGCCGCGCCGACTCGCAAGATCAAATATCCGGCGAAGGCATATGGCTATTGAAAAGCGCTACGAGCATCTTCCTATTGCCGTTGATCTATCGCTGAGCGGCCTCAGAGTGGCCGGTAAACGCGTAGGTCCGCAGTCGAGGTACGAGCTCCACGTCGGTCCCTTGGAAGAAAACCGCGCAAGAGTGCTGGGACCTACGGTCTTCGAGAGCGTAGAAGTGATCGTTGATCCTTCCTTAGCTCCCTACGAGTGGTTTCTACGTGGGGTAGAAAACCAGAAAGCGGTAGGAGCGAAAGGGCCATGACTTGGTCCATCGGTGATCGCGTGGAATACCAGAGCATGAGCAGCACGTACATGTTCCGGGGCGTGATAGAGGGCTTTTTCGGCAAGGACCGGCAGATGGCGCTGTGTACGGATCAGACGGGACGTGGCTCGCGGCCGGTGAATATTCGGCGCCTCAAGCGTGCGACGCTGGGCATGTACAGCACAGGGCAGGTGGCCTGATGCCGTGGATGCCACTTGTCGCGGTCGCGATCCCTGCCTTTATGGAAGAGTGGCGGGAGGATGACTGCGCTTTGCTTCGCGCTGACGATGATGGCATGGCGCAGCCGTACATCCGGCTCAGCGGCATCTCGGAATCGCGGATGCTGAGTTGGGCGGAGCTAAGGGCACTTCGCAAGGAGGTCGAGGAGCGCGGACTCAGTTGCTGGCTGCCGGCATTGGAGCGCGGCTTGAGTGCGTCACCATGAAGCGCCGAGACTTCCTATTGAAGCTCGGAGCCGGCTCAGTTGCGGTGGTTCTTGTGCCAGCGGCGATCGCCGAGAGCGACGGAGTATCGCTCTACAGCACCGCGCCCCCTCAAGACCTCACTGAGGAATCCCTCGAAAGACTCTGTGAGGAGCTTCGCGCTGATACCGTAGAAACCATTGAAGTCAATCTGCCCGTGCACGAATTCCACCCATATTCGGCCCGCTGCATTCACTGCGGAGTCACGCAGCTCTGGGTAGAGGAAGGGTACGCGCCAGTGATGTGTTACGCGCAGAACTTCCGCCTGCCGCTATCGTCGCTGATCAAATGACCGAAGACGAACTCAAGCAGGGAGAAGAGCTAGCCGAATACTTGCAGGTGTGTATA
>Ga0307470_10000073_pt1 | contig 68845 bp, 64 predicted proteins | sample atmos_gasesAM3C__FD_204565 | JGI IMG/M metagenome (GOLD analysis project Ga0307470, IMG submission 204565) | Hardwood forest soil microbial communities from Morgan-Monroe State Forest, Indiana, United States - atmos_gasesAM3C_05 | ecosystem: Environmental > Terrestrial > Soil > Temperate forest... | reverse complement strand
CAGAACGTGATCAGGCTGTCGTCGCACACCAACACGACGCCACCCACAAGCAGCACCCGTGATCGTCACCAACCACAACGCCGCTACACAGCAACGCCGTCGTCATGCGGAATGTCGGTCAACACCTGTTCAGCTTCGCTGGGAGGGTGTCGTTACCCTCGTCTCCCGCGCAGCTCTTCCAGATTTTTCTTGATCCGGTTGGCGTTGTCACCGATTTCCTTCGCGACCCCGCTGCGTTGCCACCGCTGTCTGCGGTAGGCGAGCTCGGCCGTGGCCCCGGCGACTCCGCCAACGATTGCCGCCGCGGCCACCGGCGCCCAGAACGCACCTGTCCGCGGGGCTGCGGCTGTCGTCAGTCCCACGGTCCCCGCTACCCACACCGCATAGAGGGCTGAGGAGCCAGGGGTGGTCGGCCGTCAACCAGCCCCACCTGCCCCGCCCGGCTTTCTTCGACAGCGCTGTACCGGCATCCCGCAGGTGTTGCAGGTGCCAGTCGGCTTTGTCGAACAGCTCCCGCGTCGGCCGATAACTTGGCCAGTCGCTGAGCTGCCGGTTGAGGCGGGCGAGTTCTTGGCGGACGGTGGCAACGCGGACCGGTTCCCGCAGTTGCTGGGGCCACTCCGTCTCCGCTTCTCCTCGTTCTTGAGCTGGTTGCGGATGAGCACAACCAAGTAGACCGTGACAATTATGACGATGAAGATCAGAAAGGGGACCACGCTGGGTGAGACTGGTTGACCCACGAGGAAGCTCAATGTGAGCAGGACGCCGAGCACACCCAACGGCCCGGCAACCCGCGCAAAGTACCCTCCGGCAGGCATGTCATGCACGCTTTGCTCGGCGAGGTTGACCGGCTTCTTGGTCAGGAACGTGCCCAAGACCGCGGCCAGTGGTGCCAGCAGCAGCGCCAGCGACCAGAGGGCAAGGGACACCGCAGCCTTCCGCGCGGAAGTCTGATCCGGTACCAACCAGAACGGCGCGAGAAGCCCGCCGAGCGCGAGACCCGCGGCAAGGTAACCGGCCCGGCCTCGGGGAGGGGTATGTGCGATGCTCTCCGGCGCGCTCCGTGCCCACGTGGGTGCGACCGAGAGTTCCAGCTTCTCAATAAGTGCCTCGATATCGTCCTTCGAGGACTCGTCGTACACTCGGTGCCCCTGCTGGTAGGCGAGCTTGTGAATTGATGGCGGCAGCTCGGCGGCTGTTGGTGGCGGCGTCCCGTTCAGCAACAGCGGGATGATCTCCTTCTTGTGCTGCAGCGCGAGCTTGAGCTCCTCGCAGACCCAGTCTTTGCGGGTGTGGTCACAGTCCAAGGCCCGCGACCTACTCCCGGTGGATGACCGAGATCACCACATCGGCGTCGATCACCCGGTGGCTCAGCTCGCTCCGGTAGTCCTTGCCGAGATCTATGCACCGTTCGTTCAGGAACACCTCACCCTCGCCGAAGTGGTCGGTCAGCCGTTCCCGGAGCGCCCGGATGAGCCAGGTGTGCTCGGGCCTCTGACGATAGTTGATGAAGATTCCGCTCATCATCTCACCTTTCCCGATGGAGTGGTCGCGGGCCTGGACCAGGTGCTCATCGGTCGGCATGGTGGGCGGCTTGGGTCGGACAGGGCCGATGCAACGTCACGTCGTAGTCTTCACGATAGTGACGGCGCCGGCTCGAGATGGGTTGTCCGGCAAATGACACGTTCTTGTTATCTTGTTCTGGAGCAGCGAGGGATGCTTCGAGCAATGCCAGTCATCTAGCTCTGCTGGCGGTACATGTTCGGCCAACCCGTGGGATCTTGGCTCCCACACCACGGCTGAGCTGCGCAAACGTCCTGACGCCCCACGGGATGACCGAATATTTACTGCTGGGCCAGCTGGGCGAGACAGGCGCTGGTCGTCGTGGCTGTCGCAGTGCTGCAGCCCAGCGGCGTGCTCCCGATCAGCCCATCTGGTAAACGATTAGAGCGGCTTGCGACAGTGGTTGCGCGGCCCAGCCGGTGTCGTTGCCGCGAGAGCCGCGGGCCGCGGGCCGCTGCGACGGTGTCCTTCGTTGTCTGGTCGAACCGGATTGCGGTCGCCGTGGCGTCGGTTAGGCTGCCCCGTCGCAGCCGGGGCTGGCAGGTGACCAGGTCAGGTCGCGCATGATGCCCCGGACCAGATCGGGTCTGCAGTGGCGGTCCAGCGAGCGAGCTGGGCGGACGCGGTAGTGGGCCGTGGTGCCGTTTCGCACGGTCTACTCCCTGATGGCGGGCTCCCTCGCGACCGACATGACCGGACGGACGACTCATCACCAAATCTCGCCGCGCCGACCCTGAGCGGGTACCGCACCGACGGACAACCCGGGTGGCCTACCCTGGCGGCATGACCGAAGCGGACCAGGCGTCCCGGGCCGCATCCACGCCCAGGCCGGAACGGCGAGGCTGGTGGGGCCGGCTGGTGCACCGCCTGGTCGCCGACGACAACGAGCTCGACGCCGAGGCGCTGCAGACCGAGGTGGTCAGCGAGGGTGCCCGGCAAAGCTGCTTCTGCCGCCGCGGCGAGGTCACCACGGTGGCTGGCCGGCTGCGCGAGGTGGTGTACGTCCCGGGCGAGGCCGTGCCGACCGTACAGGCCGAGCTGTTCGACGGTACCGGTTCGATCCGGCTGATCTGGCTGGGCCGGCGTCGGATCGCCGGCATCGAGCCGGGCCGGTTCCTGCTGGCCCGCGGCCGGATCGCCCGCCAGCCGGACGGCGACCTGGTGATCTACAACCCGTGGTACGAGCTCAAGCCGGTGGGGGCATGACGGACGACACCACAGTGTCCACCACCGCGGAGCCGGCCGTCCGGCGACCGCAGCTCGTCGAGCAGCTCGGCGGCTGGCGGGGACTGTTCGACTCCACCCTGCCGGTCGTGGTCTTCGTCGCGGCGAACACCATCGGTGGCCTCACCGTCGCGATCTGGGCCGCCCTCGCCGCTGCCGGCGTGATCTCGCTCCTACGGCTGCTGCGCCGGCAGAGCATCCAGCAGGCGCTCAGCGGGCTGCTGGGGGTGGCGCTGGCGGCGTACATCGCGCACCGCACCGGCACGGCCAAGGGGTACTTCCTGCTTGGCATCTGGGCCAGCTTCGGCTATTCGGTGCTGTTCCTCGGCTCGGTGCTGGTGCGCTGGCCGCTGGTCGGCGTCATCTGGGAGTACGTCGAGGGCGACGCGAGGAGCTGGCGCCGGCATCGGGCGCTGGTCCGGGTCTACACCTGGACCACCCTGATGTGGGCCGGTGTGTTCCTGGCCCGGGCGCTGGTGCAACGGTTCCTCTACGACTCCGACCACACCGGCTGGCTGGCCGTGGCCCGGATCGGGATGGGCTACCCGATCACGTTGGCCATGCTCGGCGTCACCCTGCTTGCGGTCCGCCGGGTCCGCCGGGGCGTGGCCGCTCGACCCGGCGGGTAACCGGCAGGGGACCGGCTGCGCCGCGTAGCCCGCCGTGTACGACGGCGGCCCGGTAGTTGACCGAGTGGTGAAACATCGACCGACCGTAGACGACGCCGTCCAGCAGGATGACGACACATACCTCCGACTCGCCAGACCCGCCTGCCCGCAGGCAGGCCACGCCGGTCGAGCCGTGCAGGTCCAGTGTCTCGCCGTCCCGGCCGTAACAGGTCGGCACCTGCGCCTATCCCCCCGTGAGGTCACCACACGGTGCCTGCGAGCCCCATGTGGTGACCACTTGGCGTTGTGGTGACCTCTTGGGGTCGCGGCCCAACGAAAGGTGACCACAACGCCAAGTGGTCACCTCTTGGGGTCTCGAGGCAACGAAAGGTGACCACAACGCCGAGAGGTGACCACACGGGGTGGGGCGAGCCCAACAGGTCACCACACGGCGCAGAGGTGACCACACGCGGGGGCTGCGGCGGAGGGCTATCGGACGGCGGCGAGGGCGGTGCGCAGCGTGTGTTCGGCGGCACCCAGTACCCGGACCAAGGGGCCGTCCAGCACCTCGTGGGCGCTCCGCCCCGCTAGTCGGAGCGATGTCCGGGTGGCCGCGAGCGCGGCCGCCCGATCGGCCAGAGTCGTCAGGGCGTCGGGGGTGCTGGCTGGCCGGCACAGCCGCGCGGCCAGGATGCCGAGCTGGGCTATGGTCATCGCCTTGAGTTCGAGCACCACCGCGGCCGTCGTCTGCAGGGCTGCGCCGATGGCCTCGGCGGCCAGCGCCGCGTCGTCGAGCTGGCTGGCTGGGCCGCCGGCCCAGTGCTCGGCCAGGGCGTGTACGTCCTGGCCCGCCTGGCCGGCCACCACGTCCCGGATCGCCGCGCCGGCTGCGGTACCGCGTTCGCGCAGGGCGGCGGCGATCGTGTGCCAGTGCTGGGCGGCGGCGTGCAGCGCGTCCTCGTCGATCGCCGGCCAGCTTGCCCGCACCCCGGCCAGCAGCGGGTCCAGGCCGGCCGGCAGGTCCAGGCCCATCACAGCTCCGTGCCGGCGGCGGTCACGTCGGCGGCAGCCGACTGGTCGGCGTGCTCCACCCGGTCGGCCATCCGTCGCAGGTCGGCGCTGGTGCGGGCCAGCGTGCCGCCGAGCGCGTCGTACAGCGTCAGCGCGGCGTCCCTGGCCGCCGCATACGCCGCCTCGAATGATCCGCCGGGATCGGCGCTCCCGACGCCACGCCCGATGGCGGCGTCCAGCCGGCTCACGTCGTCGCGCAGGATGTCGGCCTGGGTGTCCAGTTGGCGGGCGGCGGACCGCAGCGCCTCCGGGTCGATGAGCATCAGCTCTCCAGCCGGCGGTGGATCGCGTCCAGCGCACGGCTGAACTCCGCCATCCGCTCGGCGAACTGCGCATGCACCGCGGCGAGCTGGTCGGCCAGCCCGGCCGGATCCGCGACCTCGCCGAGCACGCCGGCCTCGACGTCGCCCGCTTGCCGGGCGAAGCTCTGCTGCGCGGCCCGTACGGCGGCACACACCTGCCCCGCCAGCGCGCCGGAGTCCAACCGCATCGCCTCGGGCTTGAGCCGCACCGTGGCGAGCAACCCGTCGCCGCCGACCCGGGCACGCACCAGCCCATCCGGTGAGCGGCCGCGCCCGGCCAGACTGGCCACCGTGGCCCTGGCCCGCTCGACCGAGCAGAGCGCGGCCCGAGCCTCGGTCAGCACGTCGTCGGTGTCCGGCCCGTCCACACACCCTCCCCGCAGCCGCCGGCAACTGGGCGTCGCCGGCCGGTCAGACTACCGAGCGCGGTCGGCTGGTTCCACACCGCCGGCCCGGAGCTGCTCAGCTTGCGTTGGAGGAGTGGCCAGGGAACAGGTGGGCGGTGGGGTCGATAGCCACAGCGGCGTTGTTCACCGCGGTGGCGACCTCGCCGAAGCCCACCGAGATCAGCCGCACCTTGCCCGGGTACTCGGTGATGTCTCCGGCCGCATAGACCCTGGGCAGGTTGGTCGCCATGGTCGTGTCCACCACGATGTGCCTCTTCTCGACCTCCAGGCCCCAGTCCGCCAGTGGCCCGAGGTCGGCGGTGAAGCCGAGCGCCGCGATCACCGACTGGATCGGCAGGTCCCGCTCGTCGCCGGTCTTGTTGTGCCGGACCAGCGCCCGCTCGACATGGTCATTGCCCGCCAGGTCGGCCACCTCGGTGAAGGTGAGGATCGGCACGCCGAGATCGGTCACCTGCCGGACCGTGTGCTCGTGCGCGCGGAACCGGTCGCGCCGGTGCACCAGCGTGATCGACCGGGCGATGGGGTGCAGGTTGAGTGCCCAGTCGAACGCCGAGTCGCCGCCGCCGACGATCAGCACGTCCCGGTCGGCGTGGTCCTCCAGCCGTGGCACGAAGTAGGCCAGCCCCCGGCCGAGCCAGGAGTCCCCGACCGGCAGCGGGCGCGGCTGGAACTCGCCGATCCCGCCGGTCACGATCACCGCCTTGGTCTGGATCCGCGTGCCCCGGTCGGTGCACACCACGATCGAGTCGTCCCGCGGTCGGGTCAGGCCGCTGGCCACCTCACCCAGCACGTACGTCGGTTCGAACGGCGCCGCCTGGGCGACCAGGTTCTCCACCAGCTCCCGGCCCCGGACCGCCGGAAAGCCGGCGATGTCGTAGATCATCTTTTCGGGGTACAGCGCGGTGACCTGCCCGCCCGGCTCGGGCAGGGCGTCCACGACTGCGCTGGTCAGGCCGCGGAAGCCGGCGTAGTACGCGCCGTACAGACCGGCCGGGCCGGCACCGATGATAACCAGGTCGACATCAAGCACCGAACCAGTGTCCCCGGTTTCGGTCGAGCGTGGTAATGAGCGATCTCTGTCGTTGCGGGGGCAAAGGCGAACAGCAGGCTGTGATAGTGGTCACGGCAGGAACTCTGGCCATGCCGGATCTCGGCAGCGTGATCGGGTCGTAGAAGTGGCTGCCGTCGTAGTTCCCGAAGAGATGTGCGTCCTGGCAGATGATGCGGCTGGAGTGGTCAGGCTGGCGTCGGCCGGCGCGGCGCTGAGCGGGACGAGCGCGCCAGCGATGAGCAGGGCCGGTCCGGCGATGCGGGTGGCGAGACCCATGAGCGATTCTCCTGCCGTTACCTCGGATGACGCGCGGTGTCTGGAAAGATAGCGTTCGCCATCACAGATGACAAGCTCGTAATCTGAGAGTACGGTGGTGCCATGTCGCCCGAGCCACGCCGCCGGCACTACGGCATCGCTGAGATCGCAGCTGCGCTCGGGCTGAGCCGGCAGCTCGTCACGGTGTGGCGACGGCGGCGGAGCTGGGGGATGCCCGAGCCGGACGACGAGCTCGCGTCCGGGCCGCTCTGGCTCGGCGGCACCGTCGAGCCGTGGATCGACTCGGTCCAGGCCCGGCTCGACTCAGAGCAGGAGGCCGAGCGATTCGGACCAGCCCTGCTCCGGCGCGCCGCGCGCCGGCTGCTCCGGTTCGCCGCGCTGCTGCTGGAGGACGCCCCGCGTGAACCGTTGCTGGTCCGTGCCTACGCCGACCTGGCCCACGTCGCGGACCTGGTTCGCGGCTGCCCGCCGACCGCCGACCGGGACCGCGTGGCCGACGCGCTGGACCGGGTGCTCGGCAGCGACCAGGACCGGCCCCTGGCCGACTGCCTGACGGCGGTGGCCGAGGTCCTGCCGCTGCTGCGTCCGGATGACTCCATCGGGCACGATCGGCAGGCGCCCGCCGGGCGGCGTCGAACCACCGGTTGACGCCCGGTTTGTCGCGAAGATCCGGTCCGACACGCCCGCGTGTCCCGCTGGATCTTCACGACGGGCAAGGCCAGGCTACGGCGGCTCTGGGCTGGCCAGCACGGCGTGGACCATGCTCAGCAGGTCGGCCTCGTCGAACGGCTTCGACAGGAGTGTGACATCGGGGTCGAGGGTGCCCTGGGAGGCCAGCACCGGCTGGGCAACCGGACCTGAACAGCACCCGCACACCCGGTCGCCGCGCCCGCACCTCGGCGGCGACCGCCTTGCCGAACATCTCCGGCATCACCACGTCGGTCAGCAGGTCGATGGTGTCCCGCTCCTGCTCGGCCACCTGGATCGCCTCCGGGCCGTTGCCCGCGACGATGACCCGGAAGCCGTTGCGGGCCAGGACCCGGGCGGTCACCTCCCGCAGCGGCGCCTCGTCCTCGACCAGCAGGATGGTCCGGCCGGCACTGCTGTCCGGAGGCCGGGCATGGTCCCGCCGGTCCGGCTCCGCCAGCGGCCGGTCGCTGGCCGGCAGCAGCGCGCTGACCGTGGTGCCGGCGCCCGGCTCGGAGTCGATCGTCACGGTCCCACCGGCCTGGTGCACAATGCCGTACACGGTGGTCAGCCCTAGGCCGGTGCCCGTGCCGTCCGTCTTGGTGGTGAAGAACGGCTCGAACGCCTGGGCCAGCCCCTCCGGGCTCATGCCGACGCCGGTGTCGCGCATCCGCAGCCGGACGTACCGGCCGGGCGGCTGGCCGGGGTGCTCGGCGACGTACCGCGCGTCGGCGTCGGCGTCGGCGTTGCCGGTGCTGATGCACAGCGTGCCACCGCCCAGCATGGCGTCCCGGGCGTTGACGGCCAGGCTCATCAGAGCCTGTTCGAGCTGGCTTGGGTCGGCCAGCACCGGCCACAGGCCGGCACCTGGCTCGGTGACCCAGCGTGATGTGCGTGCCGATGGTGCAGCCGAGGAGCTCCCGCGCCCCGGCAACCAGGGTGTTCAGGTCGAGCAGCTCCGGCTGGGCGATGGCCCGGCGGCCGAGGGTGAGAGGCTGGCGGGTCAGCCGGGTGGCCCGCTGGGTGGCCTCGACGATCTGCGCCAGGTCCGCCTGGGCACCGGCCCACCGGGCCGGGTCGGCCAGGCTGGTGGCCTCGATCTCGTCGGCGACGAAGCCGACGTAGTTCACGATCATCGCCAGCAGGTTGTTGAAGTCGTGCGCGACGCCGCCGGCGAGCTGCCCGATGCTCTCCAGGCGCTGTGCCTGGTGGAGCTGCCGTTCGTACTCCTGGCGCTGGACCGGCGTGTTGGCGCGGTCCCGTTCGGCCTGCAGGTGCAGCCGTTCGGTGATGTCGTGCAGGAAGGCGTGAAAGCGCAGGCCGGCGGCCGGGAGGTCGCGCCAGACGGTCACCTCGACCGGGATCCGGTGGCCGTCCCGGTGCTGGGCGGCGACCTCCGGCCGGCGGTCCAGGATCATGCCGGGGCCGCCGGCAGCCACTAGCCCGGCACGGTGTGCGGCGGCGGCCTCGGCCGGGATGATCGTGTCGGTCAGCGGGCGCCGACCGCCTCCCCGGCGGACCAGCCGAACACCCGCTCGGCGCTGTCGTTCCAGTCGGTCACCGTGCCGTGCTCGTCGAGGCGGATGAACGGGTCGACGGCGGTGCTGACGATCCGGGCGGTCGTCTCCTGCTGGGCCTGTAGCGCGGCCTCGGCCCGCTTGCGCTCGGTCACGTCGCGGACCGCCGCGAGGGTCAGCAGGCCCTCCTCGGTCTCGGCGACGGAGATCGAGACCTCGACCGGGAACTCGGTGCCGGCACCGCGCCCGCCGGTTGCCTCGATGCTGATAGCGGCCCGGTGACCGGCTGGGTCGGTCGTACGGCTCGGGTCGGTCGTACGGCTCGGGTCGCCCACATCGGCCGCCAGGCTGGCCTGCAGGTCCTCCAGCCACTCGTGGCGCATCGTGCGCTCCCGCTCCGGCGCGAGGATCTCGGCCCGCTGGCCGACCAGATCGGCGGCCGGGTAGCCAAACAGCAGCTCGGCCTGCGCGTTGACCATCCTGATGACCCCGGCGGCGTCGAGGACGACCATGGCGTCCGGCGTCGACCCCAGCAGCGCCCGGAACCTGGCGTCGGCCTGCCGCAACGGCGTGATCTCGGTCATCACCGTGACGTAGGCCCGCGGCCGCCCGGCCACGTCCCAGACCGGCGAGATCGGGCGGGCAGCCAGAATGCCGATCGCCAGGATCACCAGGCTCAGCGTGGTCTGCGGCGCCAGCCCCCTGTGCCGGGCCAGCCGCCGCGCAGGTACGGGACGCCGTACAGGTAACCCAGCGCGGTGCTGAGCGCGAGCACCCCGGTGAGCACGCTGAGCACCGTTGCTGGACGGGTAGCCACCCCCGGCGGTCGACGTCCAGCAGCAGCATGGTCAGCCCCCGCGACCAGCAGCACCGCGGCGGTCGCGCTTGCCGGACGACCGGACTGCGGCCCGGCGGGCAACATGCCGGCGGGCAGCAGCCGGTCGATCCCGAACGTGCGCCCGGTGGCGTACCCGGCGAGCACGGTCCTCCCGAGGGCGGTCACCGCCAGCGCGAGAAGCTGGCCGACCTGGCGCCGGGCACTGCCCGCGGTGCCCGGGCGGGCGGCGGGTGCACCAGGGGCCGCCGGCTCGGTAGCTGGCGGGGTCAGGGCCAGCAGTGCCGCACCACTCATCAAGAACCCGGCCGCGGCCAGCGCCGGCATCGGGTTGACGCTGCCGGCCAGGTCGGTCAGCCGTGGCAGCCGTGGCATCCAGCCCGCCAGGGTCACCGCACCGACGGCGACCAACCAGCCGGCCGCGATTCACACCGCGACCCGCAAGCTCCGCATCCCGCCACCAGCAGCCTCAGGCTTCGCCCCGGTGAGGGTCAGCCGTGATCGTATGGTAACCATCGGTAGTCTACAGATTACCTTACGTGATAGGGCCGGGGACAGTGTTTTCCAGGCCGAATGCATCTGGCCAGGACCGTGCCACTGGGCTAGACCGGGTAACACAGGGGAGCTCCGGCGAGCGGGGGTGGGCGAGTGCACACCGTGGCGATCGCCCTCGATGAAGGCTTTACCGACGACCACGTCGTGGTGCGCGTGGACGGCGACGTCGTGCTGGACGACGAGCACGTGCGGACCCGTACGCAGACTGGCCACGCCCGGCTGCTGGAGCGGCGTACCGCCGCGGCGAACTGCCGAGTCGACGTGGTGCTGCCCGACCGGGGACTGCGCACCACGCTGCGCACCAGCCCGGCGCAGGCGCCGAACGTCCGGGTGTCGGTCTACGGCGACCGGCTTGTGGCCAGCGCGAGCGACACCCCGTTGTTCTTTGCCTGAATCGGGCCGGGCGTTACGGCTGAACCGAAATCGGCTGGGAGGTGGGTCAGGCCGCCGCCCATAGCCGTCGAATGCCCGGCTTGTTGTATTTCTCCACGGCGCCTGAGGCTCTCCCCACCTGGGGCGTCCGCGGCCGTCTCGCCCTGTTCAGGGTAATGACCCCTCGGCAATGCCCTTACGTCGTCCTTGGTCAAAATGCATAGGGCTAAGCTGAACGGTCAGCTCTGCGGCGTGAGGGGTGGCATCTGGTGCGAGGGTGGCGAAGAAGGCGGCACGCTCGCTGGATCGTGAGCTTGCTGGCGGTGCTGTCCGTGACCACGCTCGGCAGTGCGGCCGGCAGTGTCGGCGCGGCTGGCGCGGCCGGGCTGGCCAGCGGCGACCCAGCGGGGCGGGCCGGTGGTCTGGCGCGCAGTGGTGACTGGCCGACCTGGCAGGGGAGCATCACCGGCTCCCGGCACAACCCGGCGGAACGGCGGATCACCGCGGCCAACGTCGACGGGCTGCGGCTGAGGTGGGCCTTCGCGTACCGCAAGACAGGCCTACCCGCCCGCAGCCAGCCGGCCGTGGTCGGTGACACGCTCTACGTCGGCAGCCCGGACGGCACGTTCTACGCGCTGGACGCCCGGACCGGGAGCACCCGGTGGAGCTACACCCTGCCGCCCGCGCCCGGTGCCAGCCCGGCCGTGGTGTCCGACAGCCCGGCGGTTGCCGACGGCAAGGTGTTCTTCGGCGACTTCGCCGGGCGCGTCTACGCGCTGCGGCAGCGGACCGGGGAGCTCGTCTGGTCGGTTCGCACCGAGACCAACCCGACCGCATACCACACCAGCTCGCCGCTGTACTACCGCGGCCGGATCTACCTCGGCGCGTCCAGCGCGGAGAACACGCTGGGCGCCGACTATCCCTGCTGCACCTTCCGCGGCCACCTCGACGCGCTAGACGCCGACACCGGAGCGCTGGCCTGGCGGTACTACACCGTGCCGGAGCCGCACGCCGCCGGTCGCTGGCCCAGCGGCGCGACGAAGTACGAGCCGTCCGGCGGGGGCGTGTGGAGCACCCCGGTCATCGACCCGGCCACCGGCACGATCTACGTCGGCACCGGGCAGAACTACACCGGCAGCGGCGGCGACTTCGACTCGGTGCTGGCCCTGTCCGCCCGCACCGGCGCGGTGCGCTGGAAACAGCAGGTGACCCGGGCCGACACCTGGCGGGCGCTGTGCAACGACCCGAACCCGGAGGGATACTGCCCCGGCCTGCACGACGGGACCGCGCTGGACTACGACCTGGGCTCGATGCCGACCCTGTTCTGGGCGAACGGGCGGCGGCTGGTCGGCATCGGCCAGAAGAGCGGCGTCTTCCACGTCTTCGACGCCCGCACCGGGCAGATCGTCTGGCGGCGGCAGCTTTCCACGCCGTTCCCCAGCGGCGGCATCTCCGGGCTGCAGTGGGGCGGCAGCTACGACGGCCGGCGGCTGTACCTGGCCACCTGGTACGCCGACCCCGGCACCCTGTTCGCGCTCGACCCGGCCACCGGCGACGTCCTCTGGCGGACGCCGAACCCGGCCGACGGCTGCACCACGGGCGGCGCGGCGGCCTACCCGGACGTGTGCGCGCTGGCGCACACCCCGGCGGTCAGCAGCACCCCCGGCGTGGTGTACGAGGGCAGCAACGACGGCAAGATGCGGGCCTACTCCGCCCAGACCGGGGCGGTGCTGTGGACCTACGACACGATCCGCGACTTCCCCGGGGTGAACGGGCTGACCGGCCACGGCAGCTCGATCTCCGGGGCCGGCGGTGCGGTGGTCGCGCACGGCATGCTGTACGTGCAGGCTGGCTACGCGCCGTTCTACCCGAGCACGTACGGCAACGTGCTGCTGGCCTTCAGCCTCCCGTAGCCGGCACCACCTCGGGACCGGCGGCACCACCGTTGAGGGCAGCGCTGATCGGCTGTGCCGTCCATGCAAAAGTCCCGGCTAGCCCCGCTCGACGGCGGTGGCCAGCAGGCCCAGCGGCGGCGCGCCGAGGTCCAGCAGCGCCCGGTGGAAGCGGGGCAGCGAGAATGTGCCGCCCCACGCCGCCCGGGCCCGCTCGCGCAGCTCCAGGATGACCAGCTTGCCCCAGGTGTAGCGGCCGTACGTCGGGTCGAACGTCCCCCGCCGCGCCTCGGCCAGCGCGGCCGGCCCGGCCAGGAACGCGTCCGCCGTGAACCGCTGGGTCGCCTCCTCGACCGTCATCGCCCCGGTGTGCAGGCCGATCGAGCAGGACAGCCGGGTGACCCGCACCAGCGCCTCGATGGCCACCGCGGCAGCGTACGACGGGTCGCCGGCCCGGAAGCCCTCCTCCAACGCCATCTCCTCCACGTAGTGCGCCCAGCCCTCGACGAACGCCTCGCTCAGCAGCGTCCGGCGTACGTCGGACTTCGCGTGCCGCAGCGCCAGGCCGTGCGAGTAGTGCCCGGGCGCCACCTCGTGCACGGTGATCGCGGCGAGCGTGGACCGGCTGAAGACCCGCAGCCACTCCTCCTGCTCGGCCGGTGGCCAGGTCGGCTGCGGCGGGGTCACGTAGTACCACGACGGGCCGGGTGGCTCGTGCGGTGCCGACCACGACATCATCGCCATGGCCCACTGCCGCGACTGCGGGGCCGGTCCGACCCGGCACTCGCCGTCGTGGTATGGCACCAGGTCGTGGGCGGCCGTCCACGCGATGACCTCGGCGGTTAGCGCCCGTGCCGCCGCCAGCACGCCGTCGGCGTCAGGATGGTCGACCAGCAGCGCGGCCACGGTGGTCGCGGTGGGCTGGCCGGGCGCGATCCGGTCGCAGGCGTCGTCGAGCAGGGCGCGCAGCCTGGCCCGCTCGACCTCCGCCTGGCCCGCCAGCACGGTCAGGTCGACTGGGACAGCCTCGCTGGCGCTGAGCAGCCGGGTCAGGCCGGCCCCGCCGATCGCGGGGTCCGGGTCGCCGTCCTGGGCCAGCCGCTCGATGTGCCCCACCAGCCGGGCGTGCGCCGCCAGCGCCGCGTCCTCGGCGTCGGCGCGGCCGAGGACGAGCCCTTCGGCCAGGCCGCGGATGCCGGCCAGCAGCGCCTCGGCGGTCGGCGCGGGCACCCGGTCCAGCGCGTCGATCGCCTGGTCGATCGCCTCGGGCCAGCGGGCCAGGTGGGCGGCCCGGGCGGCGGCCCGCGCCCGGGCCGGCGCGTACTCCCGGTCGTAGCCGGCGAGGTCGAGGTTCATCAGGTGCGGCACCGGGTTGGCCCGGTGCGCCGCCAGCTCGCCGAACCACACCCGGGCCGCCTCCTCGAACGCGGCCAGGTGCGCCTCGTCGTGCGGGTCACCCTCCGCCGGACCGGCGCCCACCCTGGCCAGCGCGGCGGCCACCCCGGCCGGTGACAGGTCACCGGGCACGCCGTCGTACCAGTCGTGCAGGCCGGCGAACTCGCGGGCGGTCGGGACGTCGAGATCGGTGAGGGCGCGGATGCGGGGGTTCATCGCGGAGGAGCTCATGGCGGAGGAACGTACCCGGCCGGCGCGACGTTCTCCCGATGTTCTCCCCCGAGACGGACGAGGAGGGGTGAGGATGCTGCTGCTCTGGTTGGGTCTTGTCGTGGCGCCGTTCCTGGTGGTCGGGTTGTACCTGGACCTCCAGGCCCGGCGCCGGCACGCCCGGTCCGGCGTGGACGGTCGCGCCGTAGGCCGGGCACGGGTGGTCGCGGAGGGCCGGGCCGCGGAGTACGGCGCGGCGAACCATCACGTCGACGGGAGCGGTCCGGCGTCGTACTGATGGCGTCGTACTGACGGGGAGGGCCGGCAACGGCTGCCCGGTCAGGCGGGCACCGCGATCGCCACCAGGTCCAGGCTGGCCGCGACGTCCGTGGCGGACAGCAGGAAGTCCGCGGCGGTCACCGTGGCCACGTCGGCGGACAGCTCGGGCGACCACCTCTCCGGTGGTACGGCAAGCTGGGCGGCCGCCATGGACCCGCCGTGCCGGCTGTCCAGGCTGGACAGCTGCGGGCCGGGCCGCAGGCCGAGCAGCGCGCGCACCGCGAAGCCGTTGTCGCGCAGCAGCCCGGCCAGCTCGGCGGCGGTGAGCTCCCGGGTGTGGAACGGGTTCAGCGGCGTGTCCCGGCCGGGGGAGAAGGTCAGCCGGTTCGGCGTGGTCAGCAGCAGGGTGCCGCCGGGCCGCAGCACCCGGGCGCACTCGCGGACGAACCGGGCCTGGTCCCACAGGTGCTCCACGACCTGCAGGCTGGCCACCACGTCTACGCTGCCGGCGGCCAGCGGGAGCGCGACCAGGTTGCCCCGGACCACCCCCACCTGGGGGTACGTCGCTGCGACATGCGCCACCGTGGCGGCGTCATAGTCCAGCGCCAGCACCCGGCTGGCCACCCGGGCGATGGCCGCCGCGCCGTACCCCTCGCCGCAGCCAGCCTCCAGCACCACGGCGTCCCGGCAGTGCGGCAGCAGCGCCAGGTAGGCTGCCTCGTGCCGGCGGTACCAATAATTTTCGATCGTGATGCCGGGCAGGGTGCGTTCCCCGGTGAGCCCCAAGGCGTCGATCGTCGACTCCTCTCCACGCACCGAGCGCCGGTGCTGTCCGACGACAGCGGTCCTTCCCGGTAAGCAGGTGGGGTTCGAGCCTCCCATGACCGAGGGTTGTGTCCGGTACGGGGTGGTCGGTGGATCTTTCCCTATACCTGCTTGGGAGGAACGATAGGTCACCACACGGGCGCCAGACCCAACAAGAGGTCACCACAACGCCGACAGGTGACCACATGGCACCGGAGCCTGTGCTTGCTAGAGATCGCAGTCACATTACTGGTGAGTAGCAAAGGGTCTACTGGTGAGTAGCATTGGGTCCTGGCACCCTACATGCCAGCGGTTTTGGCGCCCGAACGCGCCCGTGCGCCCGATATCGGGAGGTCTTGCAGACCGATGAACATCGTCGTCCTGGTCAAGCAGGTGCCGGACACCTGGGCCGAGCGCAAGCTCAGCGACAGTGACAAGACCCTCGACCGCGAGTCGGTCGACGCCGTCATCAACGAGCTCGATGAGTACGCCGTCGAGGAGGGGCTGCGGCTGAAGGAGGCGCATGGGGGCGAGGTGACCGTGCTGACCATGGGGCCGGCACGGGCCGCCGAGACCATCCGCAAGGCGCTGTCCATGGGCGCGGACAAGGCCATCCACGTCACCGACGACGCCCTGCACGGCTCTGACGCGATCCAGACCGCCACCGCGCTGGCCAAGGCGCTCGGCACGGTCGAGTGGGACCTGGTGATCGCCGGCTCGGAGTCCACCGACGCCCGGATGTCGGTGCTGCCGGCGCTGCTGTCCGAGCTGCTCGGCGTGCCGCAGCTCTCCCGCGCCCGCCGGGTCACGGTGGAGGGGTCGACCGTGCGGATCGAGCGGCAGACCGACGCCGGCTACGACGTGGTCGAGGGCTCGGTGCCCGCCGTGCTGTCCGTGGTGGAGAAGATCAACGAGCCGCGGTACCCGTCGTTCAAGGGCATCATGCAGGCCAAGTCCAAGCCGGTGACCACGCTCAGCGCCGCCGACCTGGGCCTGACCGACGTCGGGCTGGGCTCGGCGTACACGCGGGTCGAGGAGTTCACCCAGCGGCCGCCGCGCGAGGCCGGCCAGGTCGTCAAGGACGAAGGCGACGGCGGCGTCAAGATCGCCGAGTATCTCGCGTCGAACAAGCTGGTCTGAGAGGGATGGTCATCCGTGGCTGAGGTTCTCGTGCTCGTCGAGCACGCCGGCGGCGAGGTCAAGAAGGTCTCCCTGGAGCTGCTCACCGCGGCCCGCGTGCTTGGCGAGCCGGCGGCCGTGGTGCTGGGCGCGCCCGGCGTGGCCGCCCCGTTGAAGGACAAGCTGGCCGAGTACGGCGCCACCACGGTCTACGTCGGGGAGTCCGACGACGTCGACGGCTACGTCGCGGCGCCCAAAGCCGAGGTGCTGGCCGCCCTGGTGGGCGGCGTGGCGCCGGCCGCCGTGCTGGTCGCGGCCACGGCCGAGTCGCGCGAGGTGGCCGCCCGGGTCGCCGTCCGCACCGGCTCCGGCCTGGTCACCGACGCGGTCGGCCTGGCGGCTGACGGCACCGCCACCCAGAACGTCTTCGGCGGCGCCACCGTGGTGCGGTCCCGGGTCACCCGGGGCATCCCCGTGATCGCGCTCCGGCCGAACTCGGTGGACGCCACGCCGTCACCCGTGGCGGCCGAGGAGCGGGTTGTCGATGTGTCGATCTCCGACGCGGCCCGCGGCGCGAAGATCGTCGAGCGGGTGGCGGAGCAGAAGAGCAGCCGGCCGGAGCTGACCGAGGCGTCCGTGGTCGTCTCGGGAGGGCGCGGTCTCGGCGGTGGGGAGAACTTCGCCGTCGTCGAGAGGCTGGCCGACACGCTGGGCGCCGCCGTGGGTGCGTCCCGGGCGGCCACCGACGCCGGGTGGTACCCGCACACCTCGCAGGTGGGGCAGACCGGCGTTACGGTGTCGCCGCAGCTCTACATCGCGGTGGGGATCTCCGGCGCGATCCAGCACCGGGCCGGGATGCAGACCTCCAAGACGATCGTGGCGATCAACAAGGATCCGGAGGCGCCGATCTTCGAGATCGCCGACTTCGGCGTGGTGGGCGACCTGTTCACCGTCGTGCCGCAGCTCACCGAGGAACTCGCCAGGCGCAAGGGCTGAGCGCCGCCCGCACGAGGCTCAGTCCATGATCGTTGGCAGGTGGCCCTGCACGCGGATGCGGGCCCGCCGCAGCGGCCACCGGCGGTCACGGTCGGCTGACAGCGGCGCGAACGACGCCGCGGCTACGGCGAGCACCGCGGCGGCCGGCACCGGCTGGGCCGCGACCGCCGTCCACCACGGTACGGCGGCCGACGTTGCCGCCAGCCCGCCGAGCCCGACCAGGCCGGCCCGGACGAACGCCCGCCAGGTGACCGGCGCCTGCCGGCTGGTGCAGCCGCAGGATGACTCCGGCGTGACGGCCCGGGCCAGCACCAGGTAGCCGAGGAAGCCGGTGCCCAGCCCGGCCGCCCCCAGGCCGCCGTACGGCCAGGTGGGCCAGGCCAGCAGCACCGCCGCGAGCAGCGTCTCTACCGCGCCGACCAGCCGGAGCACCCGGCCGGCCCGCCCCTTGCCGCCGAGCAGCCGGGCCAGCGCGGTGCCCGCGCCGAGTGCGGCGGCGGGCCTTGAGCGCAGCTTGCCGAGGCCGGACCAGCCGAGCAGCGCGGCCAGCGCGAGTGGGGAGAGATCGAGCAGCACGTCGCCCTCTCAGTGCCCGACGAACATCTGGGCGACGTCGATCTGGTCGTCGGCTGGCCGCCACGTGCCTAGCACCCGGACCGGCTGGCCAATGCGCAGCTCGGACAGGTCGGTGGTCGGCGGGCCGCCCTGGTACGCCACCGTCGAGATCCCAGGCACCAGCCGCCCGACCAGAACGTGCTGGTCGTGGGCTAGGTCCAGCCGGGCCGTCCCGATGCTGCGCAGTGTGCACTCGAGGTCGACGATGTTCACCCAGACCGCGTCGGCGGTCATGCTGCCGTCCGGCATCAGCACGCCGCGGGCGTACAGCCCGTCGCCGACCTCAATGGTCTGCGCTGCGGTGGGATGTGGCTTCCACACGGTGGTGGCGTTGGTGAGCTGGATCCGGTGGGTCTCGCCCCAGGGCCCGGCGACGTGCAGCATGCTGTGCTGGATGGCGCCGACCCGGCCCTCGGCGAACGCTGAGCTGACGATGGCCGGGTCGAGCGAGGCCTGGGTCGAGGCGAGTGCCGGCTGCCCGTCCAGCCCGTCCAGCATGCTGGCGCCGACGATGGTGGCGCCGCCCAGCGCGGCCGTGGCGAGGAACTGGCGGCGGTCCGTCGTTCTGCTCATGCCTGTCATGGTCGTCCTGCCCGGCCTCACTCGTAGGTCCACCTCGGCAGCGCCCCTGAGGACAGGCTACCGACCGCGGAGAACCCGGCGGGATGAGGTCGAGGATCCGGCCCGTGTGGTCACCTATCGGCCTTGTGGTGACCTCTTGGGGTCCGTGGGCCACGTGTGGTGACCACAACGCCGAGTGGTGACCACAACTCGTTTGCACTGCGAAGTACTGTCGGGGAGGTGACCGCGCCCACCACCGCACCCGCAGGCTCCGTGGCCGGGTCGCTGCTGGCGCCGGCGTACCGGGCCACCACGGCTGGCCTGGTGCTGGTCGTGACCCTGGTCGCGTTCGAGGCGATGGCGGTGGCCACGGCGATGCCCACCGCGGTACGGGAGCTGCGCGGGCTGGCCTACTACAGTTGGCCGTTCACGGCGTTCCTGGTCAGCAGCGTGATCGCGATGGTGCTGGCCGGCGAACGGTCGGACCGCGGCGGCCCGCGCAGCGTCATCCTCACCGGGCTGGCCGTCTTCGCCGCCGGCCTGCTGATCGCGGGCACCGCGCACGGCATGGCGGTCTTCGTGGCCGGCCGGGCGGTCCAGGGGCTGGGCGCCGGCAGCCTGGTCGTGGCGATCTACGTCGTGATCGCGGAGATCTTCAGCGACGCCATGCGGCCGCGGGTCTTCGCCGTGGTGTCGGCGGCCTGGGTGTTGCCGGCGCTGGTCGGGCCGGTGATCGCCGGCCTGCTCACCGAGCACCTGACCTGGCGGCTGGTCTTCCTTGGCCTGGTGCCGCTCGTCGCGGTCGGCCTGGTGCTGGTCCATCCGGCGTTGCGCCGGCTGCCCGGGCACGACCCGGAGGGCACCCTCGGGCGGCGCCGGCTCGTCCCGTACGCCGTGCTGGTCGCCGCCGGGCTGGCCGCACTCCAGTACGCCGGGCTGCTCCTCGGCCGGGCCGGCCGGGCCGGCCAGGGCGGGGCCGACCCTGGCGTGGCCAGCCCTGGCGGGACCGGGCGGCTGGCCGGTGTGCTGTTGGCGCTGGCGGGGCTGGCCGTGCTGACGCCCGCGCTGCGCCGGATGCTGCCGGCGGGCACGCTGCTGCTACGCCAGGGGCTGCCGGCAGCGCTGGCCTACCGCGGCCTGCTGGCGGGCGCGTTCTTCGGCGCGGACGCGTTCATCCCGCTGACGCTGAGCCAGGTGCACCAGTACGGCGCGGCGGCGGCCGGTGTGCCCGCTGACGGTCGGTGCGCTGGGCTGGTCGGCCGGGTCGTGGTGGCAGGGACGCCACCCGGACGTGCCGCGGCACCGGCTGGTCCGAGCCGGCTGTGCGCTCATCATGGTGGCCACCGGCGGGCTGGTCGCGGTGGCCTGGGCCGGTGTGCCGGGCTGGCTGGCCGCCGCGCTGTGGACGGTCGCCGGGGCCGGCATGGGGCTGTCGATGGCCAGCGTCTCCGTGCTGGTGCTGCGGCTGTCCCCGCCGGACGAGCGCGGGGCGAACGGCGCCGCGCTACAGATCTGTGACGTGCTGGCCAGCGCCAGCCTGGTCGGCCTGGCCGGCGTCCTGCTCGCGTCGATCACCTCGCCTTCGGCGGCGATCACCGCGATCGACCTGGTGATGGCCGCCGTGGCGGGCATCGGCGTGGCGCTGGCCGGCCGGCTTCGCGACAAGCGGGGGCCAGCCACGGGACCGGATGTCGGACTTCGCGGATAGGCTGGGACGGCGATGACCTACCTCGACCACGCCGCCACGACGCCGATGCTGCCTGAGGCCCTGGCGGCGATGACCGCCGAGCTGCCCCGGGTGGGCAACGCCTCGTCCCTGCATGCCAGCGGCCGGGCCGCCCGGCGCCGGGTCGAGGAGTCCCGCGAGCGAGTCGCCGACGCGCTCGGCGCGCGGCCGTCCGAGGTGGTCTTCACCTCGGGCGGCACCGAGGGTGACAACCTCGCGGTCAAGGGGATCTTCTGGGCACGGCAGGCCGCCAACCCGTGCCGCCGCCGCATCCTGACCAGCGCGGTCGAGCACCACGCCGTGCTCGACGCGGTCGGGTGGCTGGCCGCCGAGCAGGGCGCCGAGCCGGTCTGGCTGGGCGTCGACAGCCTCGGCCGGGTGCACCCCGAGACGCTGCGCGCGGCGATCGAGGATGACCCTGACGCGGTGGCGCTGGTCAGCGTGATGTGGGCGAACAACGAGGTCGGCACGGTGCAGCCCATCGCCGAGCTGGCCGCGGTGGCGCACCGGTTCGGCGTACCAGTGCACACCGACGCGGTGCAGGCGATCGGCGCGGTCCCGGTCGGGTTCGCGGCCAGCGGGGTGGACGCGCTCACCGTCAGCGGGCACAAGATCGGTGGTCCGCTCGGCTGCGGCGCGCTGCTGCTCGGCCGGGACGTCGGCTGTACGCCGGTGCTGCACGGTGGCGGGCAGGAGCGGGACGTGCGGTCCGGCACGCTGGACACCCCGGCCCTGGTCGGGTTCGCCACCGCGGTCGACCGGGCCGTCGCGGCCCAGCCGGCCCAGGCCGAGCGGCTCGCCGGGCTGCGCGACCGGCTGGTCGGCGGCGTCCGGGCCGCCGTACCCACCGCCGTGCTGAACGGCGACCCGGCCGGCCGGCTGCCCGGCAACGCGCACTTCTCCTTCCCCGGCTGCGAGGGCGATGCGCTGCTGATGCTGCTGGACGCCGCCGGCGTGGCCTGCTCGACCGGCTCGGCCTGCTCGGCTGGGGTGGCCGAGCCGAGCCACGTGCTGCGGGCGATGGGTGCCGACATGGCGACGGCCCGCTCGTCGCTGCGGTTCTCCCTCGGCCACACCTCCACCGAGGACGACGTGACGGCGCTGCTGGCCGCGCTCGGTCCCGCCGTCGAGCGGGCCACCCGGGCCGGCCTGGTCAACGTCCGCCGTCCCTGAGAGCCCCGGCCGTGTCGGGTTCCCGTTCCCGGTCCGCGACGTCTCGGCCTGGCCGGTCACCGACGTCGAGTACGTCGGCCTGGACAACAAGGTCTGGCTCCGCGACCCGGACGGCGTTCGATGGCTGTTCAAGGACGTGACCGTCACCAGCAACGGGGCGCGGCAGGGCGAGGACTGGTCCGAGAAGGCGGCAGCCGAGCTCGCGACGCTGCTCGGCGTACCGAGGGCGCAGGTGGAGATGGTGTGCCGTGCGGGTCGGCCCGGCTCGATCTCGCGAGACCTCAAGCCGGTTGGCTGGACTCTGCGCCGGGCGCGAGCCTGCTGGCGCAGCGGGTCGACGACTACCAGGTCGGCCGGCTGAACGTCCGCGGGCGGCCTGGCCTTTTGCTGTCGAACATCCGTACCGCACTGGCGCTTTGTTGGTGCCCGCCGGGATTCGAGGTTCCGGTCCTTCTCGACGGTTTCGCCGTCTTCGCCGGGTATCTCGTGCTGGACGATTGGATCGCCAACCGGGACCGGCACGACGAGAACTGGGCTGTGCTACGCCCTCCGACCGGCGAGCCGGGGCCAGCCATGCTCGCGGGCTCGTTCGACCACGCGAGCGGCCTCGGCTTCAACCTGGTGCACGGCATCCGGCACGTCGCCGAGGCGGATGACGAGATCGGCGCCACCATTGAGGCGCTCCCGGCGGGCACGCTGCTGCGGCTGGTGGACGAGCCCGACAACGAGGTGACCAGTCGCGCGGTGCTGGTCAGCACAACGGGGAACCGTCGGCTGGGCTACGTGCCGGACTTCCTGCTCGACCACCTCGCCGCCGTACGGGCGGGCGACGCCGCAGCCGTGCGTGTGGTGCACACCAACGGTCCGGAGGCGCCCTGGCCCATGCGGCTGCTCGTCCGGCTCGACGGGCGAGTCGACCCGGGCTACGTCCCGTTCGCCGGGCCCGGCTGGGGGAGCCGCTGGCCTGACCCGGCTGGCCCCCCAGAGTGGACGGCGGGTTGCGTACCCTCGGGGTCGTGCGGGTGCTGGCGGCGATGAGCGGCGGGGTGGACTCCGCCGTGGCGGCCGCGCGGGCGGTCGACGCCGGCTACGACGTGACGGGCGTCCACCTGGCCCTGTCACCGGCGCCGGGCACGCTCCGGCATGGCGCCCGCGGCTGCTGCACGATCGAGGACGCCCGGGACGCCCGCCGGACCGCCGACGTGCTGGGCATCCCGTTCTACGTGTGGGACCTGGCCGAGCGGTTCGCCGCCGAGGTGGTCGACGACTTCGTCGCGGAGTACGCCGCCGGCCGCACCCCCAACCCCTGCCTGCGCTGCAACGAGCGGATCAAGTTCGCCGCGGTGCTCGACCGGGCGCGGGCGCTGGGCTTCGACGCGGTCGTGACCGGGCACCACGCCCGACTGTCCGGCGGCGTGCTGCGCCGGTCGGTGGACGCCGGCAAGGACCAGTCTTACGTGCTCGCCGTGCTCACCCCCGAGCAGCTCAGGCACGCGATCTTCCCGCTGGGCGGCTCGACCAAGGCCGAGGTCCGGGCCGAGGCCGCCCGACGCGGCCTGGCGGTAGCCGACAAGCCGGACAGCCACGACATCTGCTTCATCGCCGACGGCGACACCCGCGGCTTCCTGCGCGGCAGGCTGGGCGAGCGGCCGGGCGACATTGTGGACGCCACGACCGGCGCGGTGGTCGGCAGCCACGACGGCGCCTTCGCCTACACCGTCGGGCAGCGCCGGGGGCTGCGGATCGGCCGTCCGGCGCCGGACGGCCGGCCACGCTACGTGCTGGACATCTCGCCGGTCCGCAACACCGTCAGGGTGGGCCCGGCCGAGCTGCTGGACGTAACCGAGGTGGTCGGCGTCCGTCCGGTGTGGACGGTCCGGCCGCCAGCCGCGGCCAGCCTGCGCTGCGCCGCCCAGCTCCGCGCGCACGGCCAGGTCTCGTCAGCCACCGTCGCGGTCGGCCCGGACCGGCTCACCGTACGGTTGCACCAGCCGCAGCGGGGGGTCGCGCCCGGCCAGGCGGTCGTGCTGTACGACGGCGACACCGTGCTCGGCAGCGCCACGATCGAGCACGCCGGCCGCTGACCGCTCGGCCCGCCGAGCGCGCAGGCCCCCGACCCCGCCCGGCATGAGGCAGGGCGACCGCCGGCCGTACGCTGCGGCCATGGTGGACTATCCCTGGCCGGCCGGTGCGGCCACCTGCATCGGCTCGTTGCCCGGCACCGACCCGGTCGAGGCACTGCGGATCGTGCTCGACGAGCTTCCGGACCTGCCGCACCAGCCCGAGCTGCCGGCCCGTGGCCCGGGCGCGGACATCATCGGCCGGGCTGCCGCCATGCTGGTTGATGTGCACGTCGACCTGCAGCCGTCCGGCTGGCGGCTGGTCGACCGGCCGGGCATCGACTGGCGCCGGGGCCGCGACATCCAGGCTCGCGACCTGGACGTGCTGGCCGAGCTCGCCGGGCAGTACACCGGGCCGTTCATCATCGCCGCGGCCGGGCCGTGGACGCTGGCCGCCTCGATCGAGCTGCACCGCGGTGACAGGGCGGTGGCCGACCCGGGAGCCACCCGCGACCTGGCCCAGTCGCTCGCCGAGGGTGTCGCGGCGTACGCCGGGCGGGTCCGCGAGCGGGTCCCCCGGGCCGAGCTGATCGTGCAGCTCGACGAGCCGTCGCTGCCCGCCGTGCTGGCCGGTCGGGTGCCGACCGCAAGCGGGTACGAAGTGCTGCGTGCGGTTGAGCCGCCGGTCGCCGAGCAGGCGCTGGCCGGTGTCATCGCCGGAGCCGTTGCGGCGACCGGGGGGCGGCTCGTCGTCGTACACTGCTGCGCCCCCGTCGCGCCGGTCGGGCTGATCCGGGCCGCCGGGGCGGGGGCGGTGTCGCTGGACGCGGCGCTGCTGCCGCCCGACGACGTGCTCGGCGAGGCCATCGAGGCCGGTACGGCGTTGTGGCTCGGCCTGGTGCCGACCACCGACCCGGGCGTGCGGCTGGAGCCGAACCGGCTGGCCGAGCCGGCCCAACGGCTCTGGCGGCGGCTGGGCTTCCCGCCCGGGCAGCTCGGCCGGCAGGTCGTGGTCACCCCAGCATGCGGCCTGGCCGGCGCCAGCCCGGCGTACGCCCGCGCCGCGCTGAAGGCGGCCCGGGAGACCGGCCGGGTGCTGGCCGAGTCCCCGGAGTAGCCCCGCCGTTGCCGTCGGACATGTCGTACTCGGGCACGTCGTACCCAGATACGCCGCACCGGAGAACGTCGTACCCGCGCGGTACCGTCGGCGCGATGAGCGAGAACGAGGGTGTAGCCGAGCGCCTGACCGCGAGCACTGACGCCGAGCAGCGGGCCGGCGCCGAGCCGACGCCCGGCGCGCGGGAGCGGCACGCCGAGCTGTCCCAGCAGGTCGACGAGCACCAGTATCGCTACTACGTCCTGGATCGGCCCACCGTCAGCGACGCCGAGTACGACGCGCTGCTGCGGGAGCTAGAGGCGCTGGAGGCCGAGCTGCCGGCGCTGCGCACGCCCAGCTCGCCCACCCAGCGGGTCGGCGGCACGTACTCCACCCAGTTCACCCCGGTCGCGCACCACGAGCGGATGCTCAGCCTGGACAACGCCTTTACGGTCGAGGAGCTGGCTGCGTGGGCGCAGCGGGTCGAGCGTGACGCCGGCAGCCCGCCGTCGTACCTGTGCGAGCTCAAGGTCGACGGGCTGGCCGTCGCGGTGGTCTACGAGCGCGGCCGGCTGGTGCGCGCGGCCACCCGGGGTGACGGCCGCACCGGCGAGGACGTCACGCCCAACGTGCGCACCATCGCATCCATCCCTGAGCGGCTTGGCCCTGAGCCGCCCGACCCTGAGCCGCTCGGCCCTGGGCGGCTTGGCCCTGAGCGGCTTGGCCCTGAGTCGCTTGGCCCTGGGCGGCTGGCCGGCACCGAGCCGCCCGAGCTGGTCGAGGTGCGCGGCGAGGTGTACCTCCCGGTGGCCCGGTTCACGGAGCTGAACGCCTCGCTCGTCGAGGCCGGCAAGGCGCCGTTCGCCAACCCGCGCAGCGCCGCCGCCGGCTCGCTGCGGCAGAAGGACCCGCGGGTCACCGCCCAGCGCCCGCTGCGGATGGTGGTGCACGGCGTCGGCGCGTTCGACCCCGGCCCGGGTGCGGGGCCGCCAGAGCGGCAGTCCGGGTGGTACGAGCGGATGCGGGCCTGGGGGCTGCCGGTCAGCGAGCGGTACAAGGTGGTCGCCGACCTGGCTGGTGTCCGGGAGTTCATCGACTACTACGGCGAGCACCGGCACGCCGTCGAGCATGAGATCGACGGCGTCGTGGTCAAGGTGGACGAGCTAGCCATCCAGCGCCGGCTCGGCTCGACCAGCCGGGCGCCGCGCTGGGCGATCGCGTTCAAGTACCCGCCGGAGGAGGTCAACACCACGCTCCTCGACATCCGGGTGAACGTCGGCCGCACCGGCCGGGTCACGCCGTATGCGGTGATGGAGCCGGTACGGGTGGCTGGTTCGACGGTGGAGCTGGCCACCCTGCACAACGCGCAGGAGGTGGCCCGCAAGGGCGTGCTGATCGGCGACACGGTCGTGCTGCGCAAGGCCGGTGACGTCATCCCGGAGATCCTCGGGCCGGTGGTCGACCTGCGGACCGGGGCCGAGCGGGCGTTTGTGATGCCGACCGAGTGCCCGGAGTGCGGCACGCCGCTGCGCCCCGCCAAGGAGAGCGACGTCGACATCCGCTGCCCGAACGCGCGGTCCTGCCCGGCGCAGCTTCGGGAGCGGGTGTTCCACCTGGCCGGGCGGGGTGGGTTCGACATCGAGGTGCTGGGGTACGAGGCCGCGGTCGCGCTGCTGGAGTCCGGGCTGTTGGAGGACGAGGGCGACGTCTTCGGGCTGACCGCCGACATGCTCGCGACCTGCCCGTTCTTCACCCGCAAGGACGGCGAGCTCAGCACCAACGCGCGCAAGCTGCTGGACCACCTCGACCAGGCCAAGCATCGTCCATTGTGGAGGGTGCTGGTGGCGCTGTCGATCCGGCACGTCGGGCCGACGGCGGCGCAGGCGCTGGCCCGGGTGTTCCGGTCGGTCGACCGGATCGCGGCGGCGAGCGAGGAGGAGCTGGCCGCGGCGGAGGGGGTGGGGCCGACGATCGCCGAGTCGGTACGGGAGTGGTTCGCGGTGGACTGGCACCGGGCGGTGGTGGAGAAGTGGCGGGCCGCCGGGGTCGAGCTGGCCGAGCAGGCGGCCGACGCGGGGCCGCGGCCGTTGGAGGGGATCACCGTGGTGGTCACCGGCAGTCTGGCCGGCTACAGCCGGGACGGTGCCACCGAGGCGATCCAGGGTCGCGGCGGCAAGGCCACCAGCTCGGTGTCGAAGAAGACCGGGTTTGTGGTGGTGGGGGACAACCCGGGCTCGAAGTACGACAAGGCAGTCCAGCTTGGCGTGCCGGTCCTGGACGAGGGCGGCTTCACGGTGCTGCTCACCGAGGGTCCCGAGGCGGCGCGGGCAGTCGCCCAACCCGCCGAGCCCGCCCAACCCGCCGAGCCCGCCCAACCCGCCGAGCCCGCCCAACCCGCCCAACCCGCCGAGCCCGCCCAACCCGCCGAGCCCGCCCAACCCGCTCCCCCGACGATCACCGGGTAGCTGTCGCCCGTTGACCTCCATCAGCGACCACAGCTCGATGATCGTCAGCCGCCGGCCGCCGTACCGTGCTTGACCGGGACGATGGCCAGCCCGGCCGCCGCGACCGCGCCAGCCAGGTGCCCCACGGCGCAGAACGGCTCGTCGTGCAGCCGCCAGTGCGCCAGCCCGCCCGGCTGCAACCGCGGTTCGAGCACGCCGACGAACACCCCGTCCGCGCTGCGCAGCTCGGGCCACGGCTGCCCGGAGCGGCCGATCACGTCGTCCTGCAGTGCGTCCGCCGCAGCCGCGCACGCCGACTCGACGCCGTGCTCCAGGCCGAGCGGGAACTCATGTCCGCCGCACTGGACGATCACGTCGCTGGGGAGTTGCCAGCCGTGGGTTCCGGTGTGAGGCGCGTGTCCGTCGGCCGCCCAGCTCGGGTCATTTCGGAAGTCGATCCGGGGGAGGCCAGTGTCCGCGAAGTCAGCCCGCAGGCGTGCGCCGATGAAGGCGACGGCGGCACTGATTCTGCCCGCGCCCCAACTCGGCTCCCGTGTGCTTCCCATCGCCCTCACGCCAGCACGCACTTGATGTAGAACTTCTGGATCACGCTTCCGGTGTCGATCGTGCCGGTGACAAAGAAGGTCTGTCCAGACTTGTACCTCGTCGGTGGCACCGAGCCATGCGGCGGATAGTCCTGGTCTTTGCCGTCAACCTTCCGGTCGCCGGAGTAAACGCGGACCATGTACCGCCCGGCCTGCTGTTTCGGGTACACCCCCATGCGACGGGTTCGCCGGGACCACGTTGCTGGACCGATAGCCGGCCAAGATCATTGGAGTTAATGTAGTCGGGCGAGCACGAATGTAGGGATTCTGGTCCCACTGGGGCGCACCCGACGAGCCCACCCACGACGGTGGCCGCGACGATAGCCGCATGCCAGCATCGCTGTAATCGAGCGCCCCTCACCTTGTCGATCACGCCGATCCTTCATCTCGACCGCCGCGCGGGGTCGCCGTCGGCGGTATAGGGAACAGCCTGATTATCCGGCTATCGACACAATTGAGGCAGGCAGAAAACCCTTAAACGCACAGTCTGAACAAGACCAGATAGCTGATGATCTCCCCGCGACCCAGGCAGAGCCTCAAATATGCCGTGCCCACTGCCATCGGGGGAGACTGCTGACGTTGACCAAGAGCGGAGCTACCTGGCGCCCCGCTACCGGGTGGCGAGACAGCACGGTGGCGGCCCGCACGGTGGCAGCGATGCCGGTCAGGTGTACCTTTGGTGTATGACACGCACAAACATCGACCTGGATGACGAGCTGGTCGCCGCCGCCATGCGCAAGTACAGCTTGAAGACCAAGAAGGAGGCCGTGGACCTCGGCCTTCGCCGGCTCGTCGGCACGCCCGTCACGAAGGAGTTCCTGCTCAGCCTGCGCGGGATGGGCTGGGAGGGCGACTTGGACGCGATGCGGGACAGCGAGCCAGTCGAGCACATGCCGTGACGTCGTACCTCGTTGACACCTCGGCGTGGATCGAGTACGCCCGCGACACAGGCTCGCCGTCATGTGAGTACGTCGATCGTTTGATCCGGGACGATCACGCCGTGCATCTGACCGAGCCAGTGATCATGGAACTGCTGGCTGGCGCCGGACCCAGGACGATCGACCAGACCGAAAAGCTGGTCGGGGCGTTCCCGATTCTCCAGGTCCACGCCCAGCTCGACTACCACGAAGCCGCCAAGATCTACCGAATGACCCGGTGGTCGGGATTCACCCCCCGCAGCATGATTGACTGCTTGATCGCTGCGGTGGCCGCACGTAACGAGGTGACGGTAGTGCATGGTGATCGCGACTTTCGGTTCATCGCCGAGCGATATCCGCTGGCTGTTGCGCCGTAGCTCGGCCGGCGAGCGGGCGGGAACGCTATCGGGCGGCGGCCAGCACGGTGGCGGCGATGCCGGTCAGGTGGGCCAGCCGCATCACCTCGCCGCTGCGGAACGCCGGCCCGCCCGGCCGGCCCAGCAGCACCGCCCGCTCCGGCACGCCGAGTGGAGCCGCGACCAGCTCGGTCCCGAGGTTCTGCCAGGACGTCGGCACCCAGTCGTCCTCAGGCTCCAACACGACCGCCTTGGCCACCGGCAGCCACGGCAGCCTGACCTCCGCCATCTCCGGCGCGGCCGCGCTGGCGGCCCGCAGGACGTAGCCGTCGTCCAGCCGGTACACGACCACCGCCCACCCGGCCCGGAAGATCCGAGGCAGCGCGGTCGCCAGCTCGATGATCGCGTCGGCCGGCCGCTCGGCCATCGCCTCGATAACCTCCAGCTCGCGGGAGGTGTCCAGCGGCCCGCCGCCGTACGGTCGGATCGACTCCACCAGCACCCCGGGCACCGACGTGGCCGCGGTGACCAGCACGTCTGGCATCCGGCCGTACGGCAGGTCGACCACGAGGTCGTCGACCGCCTGGCCCCGGGTGCGCTCGACGATGTCCACGCTCACGATGTCCGCGCCGGTCTGGCCGAGCGCGGTGGCCACCGCGCCGAGGGTGCCAGGCTGGTCAGGGACAACGACCCGCAGCAGATAGGACACTTTCCCCTCCTCGGGGTCCAGCGTCTCGACTGGCCAAGACGCCATCCTGCACTATCCCAGGATCCGAGGCATTTCGCCGACGTGGGCTTGTTCGGCTGGCCGGCCGGCCAGCCCGGGTCGGGCCACGATGCCCGACCCGTAGACTCGGACGATCCCCGAACGGTGCGATCGGAAAGGAACGGCGGATGGCTGACGGCATCACCCGCGACGAGGTGGCGCACCTCGCGCGGCTGGCCAGGCTGGCGGTGACTGACGAGGAGCTGGACACCTTCGCCGGGCAGCTCGACGTCATCCTGCAGTCCGTGGCGCGGGTCCAGGAGGTCGCCGCGGAAGATATACCGCCCACGTCGCACGCCGTCCTGCTCACCAACGTCCTCCGACCCGACACCGTCCGCCCGTCCCTTGCCCCCGACCAGGTGCTGGCCATGGCTCCGGCCGCGGAGGACGGCCGGTTCCGGGTGCCCCGCATCCTGGACGAGGAGGCCTGAGCCGTGAGCCGACAGCGAGTAGGCGTCGAGCGGCCGGCGTGGGCCGCGAGGGGCGAAGCGAACGCGGAGGCGAACAGTGAGCGCCGCTGAGCTCACCAGGCTCCCCGCGGCCGGTATCGCCGCGGTGGTCGCGAGCGGTGAGGTGTCCGCCGTCGAGGTTGCGCAGGCCCACCTGGACCGGATCTCCGCCGTCGACTCCCAGGTGCACGCCTTCCTGCACGTCGACGCCGACGGGGCGCTGGCCGCCGCGAAGGCGGTCGACGACAAGCGGGCGGCCGGCGAGCCGCTCGGTCCGCTGGCCGGTGTACCGCTGGCGCTCAAGGACGTCATCGTCACCAAGGGCATCCCGACCACCTGCGGCTCGAAGATTCTCCAAGGCTGGGTGCCGCCGTACGACGCCACGGTGACAGCCCGGCTGAAGGACGCCGGCATCGTGATCCTCGGCAAGGTCAACATGGACGAGTTCGCGATGGGCTCGTCCACCGAAAACTCCGCATACGGCCCGACCCGCAACCCGTGGGACCTGTCCCGGGTGCCAGGCGGGTCGTCCGGTGGATCGTCCGCGTCGGTGGCAGCGTTCGAGGCGCCGCTGGCGATCGGCACCGACACAGGCGGTTCGACCCGGCAGCCGGCCGCAGCCACCGGCGTGGTTGGGCATAAGCCGACGTACGGCGGGGTGTCCCGGTATGGCCTCGTCGCGTTCTCCTCCAGCCTCGACCAGGCCGGCCCGCTGGCCCGCACCGTGTTGGACGCCGCGTTGCTGCACGAGGCGATCGGCGGCCACGACCCGCTGGACTCGACCAGCATCGACGTGCCGGTTCCGGCGCTGGCCGCGGCGGCCCGGACCGGCGCGACCGGCGATCTGGACGGACTGCGGGTCGGGGTGGTCCGCGAGCTCGGTGGCGAAGGGTACGAGGCCGGGGTGCTGGAGTCGTTTCAGCAGGCGGTCGCGCTGTTGAAGGAGCTGGGGGCCGAGATCACCGAGGTCTCCTGCCCACACTTCGACTACGCCCTGCCCGCGTACTACCTGATCACGCCCAGCGAATGCTCGTCCAACCTGGCACGGTTCGACGCGGTGCGCTATGGCCTGCGGGTCGGCGACGACGGCGCACGCGCCCTGGAGGAGGTGATGTCGCTGACCCGGGACGCTGGTTTCGGTCCGGAGGTCAAGCGCCGGATCATCCTCGGCACCTACGCCCTGTCCAGCGGTTACTACGATGCGTACTACGGCCAGGCGCAGAAGGTCCGCACCCTGATCAGTCGGGACTTCGCGGTAGCGTACGAGCGGTGTGACGTGCTGGTCAGCCCGACCTCGCCGTTCGTGGCGTTCAAGATCGGCGAGCGGACCGCCGACCCGCTGGCCATGTATGCGAGCGACCTGTGCACCCTGCCGGCGTCGCTGGCCGGCGTCCCGGCTATCTCCGTCCCCTGTGGACTGTCCACCGCACCTGGCTCCGCGACGCCGCTGCCGGTCGGTCTGCAGATCATGGCCCCGGCGCTGGCCGACGACCGGTGCTACCGGGTGGCCGCCGCCGTTGAGGCCGCGCTGGACGCTCGTCGTGGCCATCCTTTCCCGACCGACGCTCCTGAGCTGGGACATACACAGTGACGCTCGCGCTGCCATCATTCGACGAGGTCCTCTCCCGGTACGAGCCGGTGCTCGGGCTGGAGACGCACGTCGAGCTGGGTACCGCCTCGAAGATGTTCTGCGGCTGTGCCACGACGTTCGGCGCGGCCCCGAACACCCAGGTCTGCCCGGTCTGCCTCGGTCTGCCGGGCAGCCTGCCGGTGGCGAACGCGGCGGCGATCGAACACACGATCCGGCTCGGCCTGGCGCTGAGCTGCTCGATCTCGCCGTGGTGCCGGTTCGCCCGGAAGAACTACTTCTACCCGGACATGCCAAAGAACTTTCAGATCAGCCAGTACGACGAGCCGCTGTGCTCGGACGGACACCTGGACATCGAGGTGGCCGGCCAGCCCTACCGGATCGGGATCGAGCGGGTGCATCTGGAGGAGGACACCGGCAAGAGTTCGCACATCGGTGGGTCCACGGGCCGGATCCATGGCGCCACCCACTCCCTCGTCGACTACAACCGTGCCGGCATCCCACTGGTCGAGGTGGTCACCAGGCCGTTGTCCGGTGCCGGCGCGCTGGCCCCGGAGGTGGCCCGGGCGTACGTCAGCGAGCTGCGCGAGATCTGCCGGGTGCTCGGGGTGTCGGACGTGCGGATGGAGCAGGGCTCGCTGCGCTGCGACGTCAACGTGTCGCTGAACCGGCCCGGCGAGGGATGGGGCACCCGCACCGAGACCAAGAATGTCAACTCGTTGCGCAGCGTGGAGCGTGCGGTCCGGTTCGAGATGTGCCGGCAGGCCGCGGTGCTGGACTCGGGCGGCCGGGTCATCCAGGAGACCAGGCATTTCCACGAGGAAACCGGCACGACAACGTCCGGCCGGAGCAAGGAGGAGGCCACCGACTACCGGTACTTCCCGGAGCCGGACCTGGTGCCGATCGCTCCCGACGCTGAGTGGGTGGAGCGGCTCCGGGCGGCCTTGCCGGAACTGCCCGCCGCCCGGCGCGCCCGGCTGGCGGCCGAGCTCGGCGCCGACCCGAAGGACATGCGGGCAATGGCAAACGCCGGGGTGACCGACCTGGTGGCGGAGACGGCGGCAGCGGGCGCCCCTGTGGAGCAGGCGCGCAAGTGGTGGCTTGGCTACCTGGCCCAGCAGGCGAACGCGGCCGAGATCAGTCCGGCCGAGCTCGGGATCACACCGGTCCAGGTGGCCCGGGTGATCGCCCTGGTCGCGGACGGCACGCTGTCCGATGGGTTGGCCCGGCAGGTGGTCGACGGCGTCCTGGAGGCTGGCAGGAGTCCGGATGAGATCGTCGCGGAGCGAGCCCTGCGTACGGTGAGTGACACCGGTGCCCTCGGTGCCGCCGTGGACCAGGCGATCGCGGCTCAACCAGACGTGGTGGCGAAAATCCGCGGCGGCAAGGTGCAGGCGGTCGGTCCGATCGTCGGCGCGGTGATGAAGGCTACCCGCGGGCAGGCGGACGCAGCGGTTGTCCGGGCGCTGGTGCTGGAGCGGCTCGGTGTCGAGAGTTAGGCCGGGGGTCTGCAGGCGGTTGGCGGCGGGAGGGTAGCGTCGGTCATCCATAGTGTCAGGCCATAACTGGGCTGGAAAGGCTATTCCGGATCGGCCGACTGCCGATATATTCCGCGACATTCTCCGTACGGTTTGCCCCTCTTCCCATTGTCCGCCTCGTAGGCCGCTGCTCGATCGAGCGGGGATGCCTGATGAGGGGTTACGCCGTTCGGCCCATCGGCGGGTTACACCCTCGGCCCGCCCACGTGCGTCCCCAGGAGGACCCACATGGCGAACCCCCCTCATCGCCGTCGCCGCGTGTTTGCGGCGACACTCGGTTGTGCGGCAGCCGCCGCCATGGTGGCCGCGGGCGTGGTGACCGCGAGCCCTGCCGGTGCCACCACCGGCAACGTACGGACCGTAGCTGGCGCCAAGGCCGTACCGAACAGCTACATCGTGGTGCTCAAGGACAACGTCACCCCGGTCTCGGCCATCCCGCAGACCGCGGCCGCGCTGACCAAGCAGTACGGTGGCCAGGTCAGGGCCACCTGGCAGCATGCCCTGCACGGGTTTGCCGCCCGGATGAGTGCTGCTCAGGCAAGCAAGCTGTCGGCCGACTCCCGCGTGACATATGTCCAGCAGGACGCCGAGGTGCATACCTTGGACAGCCAGGCCAACCCCCCGTCCTGGGGGCTGGACCGGCTTGACCAGCGCAACCTGCCGTTGGACAGCAGCTACACGTACTCGACCACGGCCACCAACGTGCACGCGTACATCGTCGACACCGGCATCAGGATTACGCACACGACGTTCGGCGGCCGGGCCACATGGGGCTTCAACGCAGTTGACGCCAACAACACCGACTGCAACGGCCACGGCACACACGTCGCCGGCACGGTCGGCGGATCGCAGTACGGCGTCGCCAAGGGCGTCAGCTTGGTCGCGGTCAAGGTGCTCGACTGCGCCGGCTCCGGCACCACCGCCGGTGTCGTCAACGGTGTGAACTGGGTGGCGGCGAACGCCATCAAGCCGGCCGTGGCCAACATGAGCCTCGGTGGCGGCGTGGACACCACGCTGGACAACGCGGTCGCCAACGCAATTGCCTCCGGGGTCACGTTCGCCATCGCATCGGGCAACTCCAACGCCGACGCGTGCAACTTCTCGCCGGCCCGGGTGGCCACCGCGATCACCGTGAACGCCACGGACATCAACGACAACCGGGCGTCGTTCTCCAACTTCGGCACCTGCACCGACATCTTCGCGCCCGGCGTGAACATCACCTCGTCGTGGAACACCAACGACACCGCGACCAACACCATCAGCGGCACGTCGATGGCGACCCCGCACGTGGCCGGTGGAGCGGCGCTGTACCTGGCGACGCACCCTAACGACACACCCGCCCAGGTCAGCTCCGCACTCGTCGCGGCTGCGACCCCGAACGTGGTGATCAATCCCGGCGCCGGCTCGCCGAACCGGTTGCTGTTCGCCGGCACCACCGCTGGCGGTCCGGTGGTCACCAACCCCGGTAACCGGACCGGTACCGTCGGTGTCGCCACCAACCTGCAGATGACGGCGTCCGATGGTACTCCTCCGTATACATGGTCCGCGTCGGGGCTGCCGACCGGGCTGTCGATCAACTCCTCCGGCCTGATCTCCGGCACGCCGTCGGCGGCCGGCACCTTCAACGTGACGGTGACAGCGAGCGGTGGTGGCACAGGGTCGACGTCCTTCACCTGGACGATCAGTGGTGGTGGTGGCGGCGGGTGCTCGAGCCCGGGCCAGAAGCTGGCCAACCCTGGCTTTGAGTCCGGTGCGACCTCGTGGTCGCAGACGGCCGGTGTGATCGGCCAGTACACTGGGTTGCGTGCCTCGCACAGTGGTACATGGAATGCCTGGCTGAACGGCTATGGGGTCACCCATACCGACACGCTCTCGCAGTCGGTCACCATCCCGGCCGGGTGCTCGTCGTACACCTTGTCGTTCTGGTTGCACATCGACACCGCGGAGACGACCACGACGATCCAGTACGACAAGCTGACCGTGAAGCTCGGCTCGACCACGCTGGCGACGTACTCGAACCTGAACGCCGCCGCCGGCTACTCGCAGAAGACCTTCAACGTGGCTGGGTTTGCCGGCCAGACGGTAACCCTGCTGTTCACCGGTACCGAAGACATCTCCCTGCAGACGTCCTTCGTGGTGGACGACACGGCGCTGAACGTGAGCTAGGCATCTCCGCACCTGGCTAGCGAGATGGCGCGTCTCGTGGGACCACCACGAGACGCGCCATCTCAACGTCTCGAGGTTCGGGGCTCCGGCGACCGACGTGACATCGTGGCCGGGTACGGCGGTTTGTCTCATGGGATGCCTCGCGGTTTACACGGTGTCAGGGCGTAATGCGCAGAATGCGGTCGTCGTCGGGGACCGGCGTGCCGCGACCGTCCCGGTTGGATGTGCCTACCCACAGGGATCCGTCGGGCGCGGCGGTCACCGCCCGCAGCCGGCCATAAGTGTTGGTGAACAACGCCACCGGCTGGCCCACCCCGCCATCGCCGGTCAGCGGAACACTCCACAGCCGTTGACCGCGAAGTGCTCCAACGTACAGCGTTCTGTTAAGGATTGCTATGCCGGACGGTGAAGCCTGGTCCGTCGACCAGGTAAGGAGTGGCTCGGTGTACCTGGCGTCATGGGCAGCACCCTCCACCACCGGCCAGCCGTAGTTGTGGCCGGGCTGGATCAGGTTGATCTCGTCGAACTGGTTCTGGCCAAACTCCGAGGCGTACAGCCTGCCGGCGGAGTCCCATGCCAAGCCCTGCACATTGCGGTGTCCATAGCTGTAGACCACCGAGTCAGGGAACGGGTTGCCGGGCGCGGGCCTCCCGGCTGGCGTCATCCGCAGCACCTTGCCATTCAGCGCGGTCGGATCTTGGGCGCGATCAGGCTCGGCCGCGTCCCCGACTCCGGCATAGAGCATGCCGTCAGGACCGAACGCGATCCGGCCGCCGTCATGGTTACCCGCTTTATGAATCCCGGTGAGGATTGGCTGCGGTGGCTGTCCGAGGACGAACCGTGCGATCCGGTTGTCCTGCGCGGCGGTGTAATAGGCGTAGATCAGCTTGTCAGTAGCGTAACCTGGTGACACCGCCAGCCCAAGCAGTCCTCCCTCGCCTGCCTGCACGACCTCACTGAGCCGTTGTACCTCGGTCACGGCGCCGGCCGGTGTCACCTTTAGGATCCTGGCGGTGTCGCGTTCGCTGACCAGCGCGTCTCCGTCTGGGAGGAACGCGATGCTCCAAGGAACCTCTAGCTGACGGGTCAGGATCCGGGGACTGCCCGGTGCACCGGCGGTCGAGGCGCCGCCCGGGGTGGTGGGTGTCGTGGGCTGGCCGTCCGATGCTCGACTGTGGCAACCGGACAGTCCGATGAGGACAGTGAGTAACAAGGCGAGCTGCCGCATGTAGTCCCTACAGAGGTGATGTCCGCGATGGTCGTCGGCCGACGGGAACTAGACTGGTGAGGTGGTGGAATCTGGTGGTGGCAGGATACGGATCACTCGGTCATCGTCCGGGATCGCTTTGCCTTCAGCGTCGTGGTTGGCGGTGGTCAACCACAGTGCGCCGTCCGAGGCGGCCTCGACAGTGCGGAGCCTGCCGTAGACATGGTTCAACAGCGGGTCCACGGCGCCCGGCGAGCCAGTGCCGTCCAAGGTGATGGCAAGAAGCTTCTGCCCGGTGAGACTGGTCGCGAACAGCCCGAACCCGATAATGGCGCAGCCACCGATGGGAGCTGTGTTCGCCTCGAAGGTCTGCGCTGGGTCAACATAGTCCGGCTGGTGGGCCTTGCCCCGAACCGCCGGCCAGCCGTGGTTGGTCCCGGCTCGTATCCGGTTCAGCTCTGCGGTCGGCCCGGTGTTTTCTACCGCGAACAGCTCTTTGTCATCGTTCCAGCACAGCCCGGATACGTTGCCATGACCGGTGGAGTACACGGCGGACGAAGGGTCTGGGTTGTTCCTGGCCGGACGCCCGAACTGGTCAACTCGCAGGATCTTGCCGGCAAGGCTGGAGTGGGCCTGCGCCAGTGCGGGCTTGTCCCCATCTCCTGTGCCGACGTAGAGCAGGTCATCTGGTCCGAACTCGATGCGCCCGCCGTTGCCAGTGTGGCCCTTGGGGATGCCGGTGATAATAGGTGTCGGGATGCCGCCGAGCTCGAAACGAACGACCCGGTTGTCGGTCGCTGTGGTGAGGTACCCGAAGACCAGCCGGTCCTCGCGGTATGAGGGGGAGATCGCCAGGCCGAGCAGCCCGCCGTCGCCGCCGCCGTCCAGACCGGCTATTCGCATCACCTCTTGTGGGGGCACGGATCGGTCAGGAGCGACGCGCAAGATCCGTCCGGTCGTGCGCTCGCCGACGAGTGCGGTGCCATCCGGCAGCGTGGCCAGCCCCCACGGTGCGCGCAGCTTGCTGGCCACCACGTTCGGGTCGCCTGCCTGCCCGGGCTGTCCGGGCGCGCCAGTGCCCTGCCTCCCCCCGCCGCCCTGACCAGGCTCAGGCTGGGTGGACAGTTGTGGATCAGGACCACCGACCGGGGGTAGCGTGTCGGGCTTGGGCACCCACGTCGGTGCGGCGTTCGCAGACCCGTAACCGCAGCCGGACAGCAGCATGATGCCTGTCAGCATCGTCACCACCGCGGCCGCCACGGTGGTGATGAACGGGCGGTCCGGGCGTGCCATGGTGTCCAGTCTTCCTGACAATGCGAGGCGTTGGCAGCGCCCTTGCCACGCCGGCTTGTTGATCGAACGCATGATCGGATCGCCCCTTAAGCCGCAGCCATGCCAGCCGTGTACGTCTTGTTATCGACCGAACCCCAAGAGCGACACCTAGGTCGTGCTCACCGAGAACGATCATGGGTCTGTGAAGGCCTGCGACCTGCCTGACCGGATCGGACTACTGAACAGGACTGCCTTGCTCATGGCTGGCTCCCTGAAGACCTGTCCAACGGGTGGATCATCCTGGCGAGCTGCTCGCGACAGCGGCGTCGAAAGTCCGGTGAGTACCGATCGACACCGTAGATGCTCTCGACAACTTGAGGCATCGCGATCGGGGCAAACGCCACGACGTACGCGACCAGCGTAATGAACTCAGCCTCGAGCTCGTCTGTGACCTCACCGGCCGTCTGCCGTCGGCGGACCCGTTCGACGGCCTCGCGCATGTTTGATCGTTGGGTCGCTGTGACCGTCTCGTCATTGTCGGGGTTGTCTTCAAGCCCGTGCCAGATGGCCAGGCGTGCCCAGTCTGGTCGATCCAGCGTCGCGTCCAGATAGGCCGCGAACGCATCCTCCATGGACGAGCCGGAAGGTGCGATCACGGCCTCGGCGGATGTCCATCGCCGCCGTAGCTCAGCCATCAGGCCCTGCTTGCCTCCGAAATAGTAGGAGATGAGCTGTGGGTTGACCCCAGCTCGCTCCGCGATCCCGGCCGTCCGGGCACCCGAGTAGCCCTTTGCCCCGAACTCAGCGACCGCAGCCTGCAGGATCCGCTCCCGCGTATGAGCGGCGTTACGCGAACCTTGCTGAGGGTCGGGAGCGCGACGAGGCGGGCGGTCAGGGTCGCCTGCGGCGATGGGTTGCTTCGTCACGGGCGTCACCATACCCACTCAACCGAATGAGTGGCAAGACATTCAATCGGGTGATTGACAACCCTAGACCAACCGACCGAAGATCTCCGGCATGACTGAGACGCCGTACGCCACGCCGAGCCTCGGAACGACGACGGCCTGCCGCCGTAGCCGACTGTTCTGGCTCTGCGGCTGCCCGCCTCGCCCGCGGGCGGTGAACGGTGCGCTGCGCCGGGATGGTCCCTGCGCCAGGGGTGACACCGCGACTGTTCTACGGCGTCGGCTTGGCCGTGGGGTCGGTGAGATGCCCTCCGCTCGCAGCAGCGATCACCGGCAGGTGTCGTGCCCGAGCGGTCGGCAGTCGGATCGCTCGTCCGCCCTCGCCGGCCAGCACCAGTCGCACCCGGCCGGCCGAGTCAACCTCCAGGCCGGCGACCTGCGACCACGGGACCCGCCGGGAGCCCACAAGAGCGCGAACGGTCATGCCGTCGGTGTCTACGTCCACCCCGGCCCGAACGACCCAGATCGTCACCAGCATCGGCGCCAGGTACACCCAGACGAGCCAGGGACTTGCCAGCGCCAGCGGGGTGGCGAAGCTGAGTCCGAACAAGCTGGCTAGCAGCGCGATCCGACTGGTCCGGATCTGGACGGTGGTGGCGTCGGCCATGGCTCCATCTTGCCGGTTGCGGGGGCGTAGGCCGAGGCCGCGGGGCGTCCCGGTCTGGTCAAACCGCTCATCAACTATGGTGAGCGTCACCGCCGTGACTACTCCCGGCCGCCGTCCGCCTGGGTCATCCATGGGCACGTCCGGCCATAAGCGACATCGATCGAAAGGGGCGTCCCGTGACCAGCGCCAGCCACGGACCACGACCGAACAAGCCGCGGAGCTTTGAGGTTACCGACGGCATCGAGCGCGCGGGCGCGCGTGGCATGCTGCGGGCGGTAGGGATGACGGACGACGACTGGGACTCACCACAGATCGGCGTGGCGTCGAGCTGGAATGAGATCACACCATGCAACCTTCCGCTGGCCCGGTTGGCCAAGCAGGCAAAGGTTGGGGTCCGGGGAGCTGGGGGCTTCCCGATGGAGTTCGGGACCATCTCTGTGTCCGACGGGATATCGATGGGCCACGTCGGGATGCACTACTCGCTGGTCTCCCGGGAGATCATTGCCGACTCGGTGGAGACGGTGATGGAGGCGGAGCGCCTGGACGGCGTGGTGCTGCTGGCCGGCTGCGACAAGTCGCTGCCAGGCATGCTGATGTCGGCGGCACGGCTGGACGTGGCTGCCGCTTTCTTGTATGCGGGTTCGACGCTTCCAGGCCGGCTCGGCGACCGAGACATCACGATCATCGATGCGTTCGAGGGGATCGGCGCATGCGTGATGGGTCGGATCACCCGGGCTGAGCTCGACGAGATCGAGCGCCACTTCTGCCCTAGCGAAGGTGCTTGCGGTGGGATGTACACAGCGAACACGATGGCCAGCGCGGCCGAGGCGCTGGGCATGTCCTTGCCAGGCTCAGCGTCTCCGCCTGGCCCGGACGCTCGCCGTGACGTGTACGCGGAGCGGGCCGGCGAAGCCGTCGTGGAACTGGTTCGGCAGGGCATCACCGCTCGGCAGATCCTGACCAAGCAGGCTTTCGAGAACGCGATCGCTGTGGTGATGGCAGTCGGTGGCTCAACCAACGCCGTGCTGCACCTGCTGGCGATTGCGCATGAGGCTCGGGTTGATCTTGATCTGGACGATTTCAACCGAATCGGTGACCGGGTGCCACACCTGGCTGACGTCAAGCCGTTCGGTCGGTACGTGATGAACGACGTGGACCGGATCGGTGGTCTGCCGGTGGTGATGAAGGCGTTGCTCGACGCTGGGTTGCTGCACGGTGACTGTCTCACCGTAACGGGCCGCACGATCGCTGAGAACCTTGCCGAGATCGCTCCACCGGATCCGGACGGCAAGATCATCCATGTTCTGTCGGATCCGATTCATCGCACCGGCGGGATCACAATCCTGCGCGGTTCTCTAGCGCCGGAAGGCGCGGTGGTCAAGTCCGCCGGTTTTGACAGTGAGGTGTTCGAGGGTACGGCCCGGGTCTTCGATGGCGAGGAAGGCGCGATGGATGCCGTGACCACAGGGTCGTTGCGCGCCGGTGATGTCGTGGTGATCCGTTACGAGGGACCGCGTGGCGGACCGGGCATGCGCGAGATGCTGGCCGTGACCGGGGCGATCAAGGGTGCAGGGCTGGGCAAGGACGTGCTGCTGCTCACCGACGGCCGGTTCTCCGGCGGTACGACGGGCCTCTGCATTGGCCATGTCGCGCCCGAGGCCGCGGTGGGCGGGCCAATCGCTCTGATCGCAGATGGCGACCGGATCCGGCTGGACCTGGCTGCCCGGACTCTGGACCTGCTGGTGGAGGAAGACGAGCTCGGCCAGCGACTGTCCGCCTGGAAGCCGCAGGCGTCCCGGTTCGAGACAGGCGTCCTGGCGAAGTACATGAAGCTGGTCGGCTCCGCCGCCGCGGGCGCGGTCTGCGGGTGAGCGGTCCATGCCCGAGACATGCGTCAACCCGATGGTCCCAGATCGTCCGTGTTCAACTGAGGTTCCCAGTATGTGGGAACGGCGTCCCGCAGAGTTGACTCCCTCCTGTGCCGCCCCGTACCGTCGTGGCCATGCATCTGATCCTCGTAGTCTGCTAGCGCGTCGCCGACTCGGTCGACGCGCAGCCCCTCAGTGCTTGGCACGGGGGGTTTTTTCTTGGCTCCGTACCCGCCTCGACGCCAAAGGCCAGCCATGCCAACAAGCACACCGCGAGGGCCCGTCCCCGGTCCGCCCTCCCGCCCTCCCGCGCCGCCGCGCGCAGAGGCTCATCCAGACGCTCAGCCCTGCACGGGGGCGCAGTCGCTCGTCAGATCGCTCGAATCTATCGGCGCGGAGGTTGTCTTCGGTATCCCGGGCGGAGCGATCCTGCCGGCGTACGACCCGCTGTTGGACTCGGTCCGGGTTCGGCATGTGCTCGTCCGACACGAGCAGGGTGCTGGGCACGCGGCTGAGGGCTATGCCCAGGCCACTGGCAAGGTCGGCGTCTGCATGGCCACGTCCGGACCTGGCGCCACCAACCTGGTCACCCCGATCGCCGACGCCTACATGGACTCCGTCCCGATCGTCGCGATCACCGGCCAGGTGCCGAGCGGGTCGATCGGGACCGACGCGTTCCAGGAAGCCGACATCTGCGGCATCACGATCCCCATCACCAAGCACAACTTCCTGGTGCAGCATGCCGACGACATCCCGCAGGTGATCGCGGAGGCGTTCCACATCGCCAGCACCGGCCGCCCCGGTCCTGTGCTGGTCGACCTTCCCAAGGACGTGCTGCAGGCCCGTACGACGTTCAGTTGGCCGCCACAGATTGAGCTGCCCGGCTATCGGCCGGTGCTGCGCCCGCACGGCAAGCAGGTCCGTGAAGCAGCCCGGCTGATCGCCGAGGCGCGGCGGCCGGTGTTCTACATCGGTGGCGGCCTCCTGAAGGCTCACGCGGCGAAGGAACTGCTCACGTTGGCCGAGCTGACCGGCATCCCCGTGGTGACCACGTTAATGGCCCGTGGTGCCTTCCCCGACAGCCATGCCCAGCACCTCGGCATGCCAGGCATGCATGGCACGGTCGCCGCCGTGACCTCGCTGCAGAAGGCAGACCTGCTCATCACCCTCGGCGCCCGGTTCGACGACCGGGTCACCGGCAAGCTGGCCACCTTCGCGCCCGGCGCCGCGGTCATCCACGCCGACATCGACCCAGCCGAGATCTCCAAGAACCGCACCGCCGACGTACCAATCGTCGGGGACTGCCGCGAGGTCATCGAGCAGCTCATCGAGGCTGTGACCGCGGAGTACGCCGCCGGCCGGCGGGCCGACCTGACCGGCTGGTGGCGGCAGCTCGACGGCTGGCGACAGACCTATCCGCTGGGCTACGAGTGGCCGGCGGACGGTTCGCTCGCGCCACAGTACGTGATCGAGCGCCTCGGTGCCATCGCAGGGCCGGAGGCGGTGTACGTCGCGGGCGTCGGGCAGCACCAGATGTGGGCCGCGCAGTTCGTCAAGTACGAACACCCCTACACCTGGCTGAACTCCGGTGGCCTCGGCACGATGGGATACGCCGTGCCGGCGGCGATGGGCGCGAAGATGGGGCGGCCGGACGCCACCGTGTGGGCCATTGACGGTGACGGCTGCTTCCAGATGACCAACCAGGAGCTCGCCACCTGCGCGCTGGAGGCCGTGCCGATCAAGGTCGCGGTCATCAACAACGGCAACCTTGGCATGGTTCGCCAATGGCAGACGCTGTTCTATGACGAGCGGTACTCCAACACCGACCTTGGCACCCACAAGCACCGGGTGCCGGACTTCGTCAAGCTGGCCGAGGCCTTCGGCTGCGTAGGCCTGCGCTGCGAGTCCAAGGAGGAGGTGGACATCGCGATCGGCAAGGCGATGGAGATCAACGACGTGCCGGTGGTGGTCGACTTCGTGGTGGGCAAGGACGCGATGGTCTGGCCGATGGTGCCGGCGGGCACAAGCAACGACGAGATTCTGGCCGCGCGCAACGTGCGTCCGGCGTTCGATGAGGACCTCTGATGACGCGACACACGCTCTCTGTCCTGGTGGAGAACAAGCCCGGCGTGCTGGCCCGGGTGTCCGGGCTGTTCAGTCGCCGTGGGTTCAACATCGACTCGCTCGCGGTCGGCCCGACCGAACACCGTGAGATCTCCAGAATGACCATCGTGGTCTCGGTCGAGGACCTGCCGCTGGAGCAGGTCACCAAGCAGCTCAACAAGCTGGTGAACGTGATCAAGATCGTTGAGCTGGATCAGGCCCAGTCGGTCCAGCGCGAGCTGCTGCTGGTCAAGGTCCGCGCCGACATGGCCCAACGCGGTCATGTTCGGGAGCTGGTGGAGATGTTCCGCGCCCGGGTGGTCGACGTGAACGCCGAGTCGCTGACCGTCGAGGCGACCGGCACTAGTGACAAGCTCGACGCCCTGCTGAAGGTGCTCGAGCCCTTTGGCATCAAAGAGATGGTGCAGTCTGGGATGGTCGCGGTCGGCCGCGGCCCTCGCTCGATCACCAGCTCCAGCGCGCTGCGACCGGTTGACCGGCACACCGCCTGACGGCATCCGCATGACCACGCTCAGATACGAAGGGAACTCCCGCAACAATGGCTGAGATCTTTTACGACGACGACGCCGACCTCGGGCTGATCCAGGGCCGGACAGTCGCGGTGCTCGGATACGGCAGCCAGGGCCATGCGCATGCCCTGTCGCTGCGAGACTCTGGCGTCGACGTTCGGGTCGGCCTGCCCGAGGGCTCCAAGAGCCGGCCCAAGGCCGAGGCCGAGGGCCTGCGGGTGGTCACGCCCGCCGAGGCTGCCGCCGAGGCCGACCTGACGATGGTCCTCACGCCGGACCAGACCCAGCGGAAGCTGTACGAGGAGTCGATCGCGGCCAACCTGAACGACGGCGACGCGCTGTTCTTCGGGCACGGCTTCAACATCCGGTTCGGGCTGGTCAAGCCGCCGGCCGGGGTCACCGTCGCGATGGTCGCGCCGAAGGGTCCGGGCCACCTCGTACGCCGGCAGTTCAGCGACGGCAAGGGTGTGCCGTGCCTGGTCGCGGTCGAGCAGGATCCGACCGGTGACGGGCTGGCGCTCGCGCTGTCCTACGCCAAGGCGATCGGCGGCAGCCGGGCCGGCGTGATCAAGACGACGTTCAAGGAGGAGACCGAGACCGACCTGTTCGGCGAGCAGGCGGTGCTGTGCGGCGGCACCACCGCGCTGGTGCAGGCCGGCTTCGAGACCCTGGTGCAGGCCGGATACCAGCCCGAGGTCGCGTACTTCGAGTGCCTGCACGAGCTGAAGCTGATCGTCGACCTGATGTACGAAGGCGGCATCGCCCGGATGCGGTACTCGATATCCGACACCGCCGAGTACGGCGACCTGACCCGTGGGCCGCGGATCATCACCGACGCGACCCGCCAGTCGATGAAGGACATCCTGGCCGAGATCACCGACGGTCGGTTCGCCCGGGAGTGGGTGGAGGAGGCAGAGGCCGGCAGCCCGAACTTCACCAAGCTGCGCGAGCAGGGCCAGCAGCACCCGATCGAGCAGGTCGGAGCCACGCTGCGCGGGCTGATGTCCTGGGTCGACCGTCCCATCACCGAGACCGCCTGAGCACCGGGCACGGCTACGGATCACGGTTGTCGTTGGGCACCTGTTCCCCCCGCGGCGAGAAACAGGTGCCCAGCAACCACGCGTATCCAGCAACCACGTACCCAGCATCGTCGGCGCCAACGTCACCCAGCGCTAGTCTCGGCCGCCCAGGAGCCGCCGTGGACCAGGCGGTGGTTGCACACCTGGCCGAGATCGCCGTTGATCTCGAAGGGATGGGTGTCGTCAGGCAGGATCACGCTGACGAACCCGACGAACGCCATGCAGTCGGTCGGGTCACCCACCCCTCCGTTGGGCGGGGTGCGCCACGACAGCGACTTCGCCGCCTTGCCGCCCGGCCGACGCGTTACCAGGCTCGGTCCGGCACCGGGTCCCGGGTCAACACCACATGCAGCGGCCTCCCGTCCCCGCCCGAGTACATCTCCAGGCCGCCGTAGCCATAGATGGTGCAGGTGCGCGCGCTGGTGTTGGTGGCCACGATGCTGACGCTGGCGTGCACGGCATCCGCCTCGAGCTCGCTCAGGGTCCCCGCACGTCAGTGCCGACGCATTGTGGTGGCTGGGTGCGGGTCGGCTGGGTCGTTTGTGGAGCGGCGCTCGGCGTGCCGGTCGGGGCGTCCCGCACCGGCCTGGTCGGGCTCTGCCCAGAACCTGCCGTCGACGAGGCGCCACAGCATGTGAGCAGCAGTACGCCGACGGCGACCGCCGCGCCGCCCAGCCCGCGCCTGGCCAGAATGCCCAACATGGAGATCCTCTCTGCAAGAAAGACTGTTCTCAGGAGTTGTTCGTATCTCAGGGTTGTTCGCGGGTTTTCGTACCGGTTGAGATGTTCCTGGCAGCCGGTTGGTGAGCTGAGCCGGGTGGTCAGCCGGTGCCCTGGAGCCGACCTCAGCGCGGCCGGGCGGGCTGGCTAGACTCGCAGGCGCTGCCCGGCCGTCCCGATCTCCGGAGTGTTTACCCGTGCGCAAGCCCGTCGTCCTCGTCGCCGAAGAGCTCGCCCAGTCCGCACTCGATGTGCTGTCCCACGACTTTGACCTGCGCCAGATCGACGGGGCGGACCGGTCCGCGCTGCTGCCCGCGCTGGCCGATGCGGACGCCGTGCTGGTCCGCAGCGCCACCCAGATCGATGCCGAGGCCCTGGCCGCCGCGGGAAACCTCAAGGTGGTGGCGAGAGCGGGGGTCGGCCTGGACAACGTCGACGTCCCGGCCGCGACCGCCCGGGGCGTGCTGGTGGTCAACGCGCCGACCTCGAACATCACCAGCGCCGCGGAGCACGCCGTCGGACTCCTGCTCGCCGTGGCCCGCAACATCTCTGCCGCCGACGCATCCTTGCAGGGCGGGCAGTGGAAGCGGTCGAAGTACACTGGCGTCGAGCTGGACGGCAAGACCGTCGGGGTGCTCGGGCTGGGCCGGATCGGCGTCCTGTTCGCACAGCGGATGGCGGCGTTCGGGGTGACCCTGCTGGCCTACGATCCCTATGTCCAGGCCGCCCGGGCCGATCACGTCGGCGCCCGTCTGGTGTCCCTGGACGAGCTGCTCGCCCAGTCCGACTTCATCTCGGTGCACCTGCCCAAGACCCCTGAGACGGTCGGGCTGATCGGTGCGGCCGAGCTGGCCAGGGCCAAGCCCGGCGTACGGATCATCAACGCCGCCCGCGGCGGCTTGGTCGACGAGGCGGCGCTGGCCGAGGCGATCAGGTCCGGGCGGGTGGCCGGCGCGGGCATCGACGTGTTCGCCAAGGAGCCGTGCACGTCCAGCCCACTGTTCGGCCTGCCCGGCGTGGTGGTGACGCCGCACCTCGGGGCGTCCACGGCAGAGGCGCAGGACAAGGCAGGTCTTGCCGTGGCCCGGTCGGTCAAGCTGGCGTTGCTCGGCGAGTTCGTGCCGGACGCGGTGAATGTGCAGGCCGGGGGAGTGGTGGCCGAGGAGATCCGGCCGGCGTTGCCGCTGGTGGAGAAGCTTGGCCGGGTGTTCACCGCGCTGGCCCGCGGGGTGGCCCAGTCGATCACCGTCGAGGTGCGTGGCGAGATCTCGACGTACGACGTGTCGGTACTGCAGCTCGCGGCGCTGAAGGGTGTCTTCGCCGACGTGGTCGAGGAGCGGGTGACGTTCGTCAACGCGCCGCTGCTGGCCAAGGACCGCGGGGTGGACGTCGGGCTGGCGACGTACGCCGAGAGCGAGGACTTCCGCAACCTGGTCACGGTGCGGGGGGTGCTGGCCAGCGGGCAGCAGGTGAGCGTCTCGGGCACCCTGTCCGGGCCACGGCAGGTGGAGAAGCTGACCGAGGTCAACGGCTTCGACGTGGACGTACGGCCGGACGAGCAGCACCTGCTGTTCCTCGTCTACGCCGACCGGCCGGGGATCGTCGGCGCGGTGGGGGCGCAGCTCGGCGCCGCCGCGATCAACATCGCCGGCGCGCAGGTGTCCCGCGTCCGCAAGGGTGGCGTTGCCCTGATGGTGCTGTGCGTCGACCAGGCTGTCCCCCATGACCTGCTCCAGCAGATCGCTGTCGGCATTGGCGCCACCGAGGCTCACTCCGTCGACCTCGACGAGGACTGACCATGCTGAGGAATGACCACGCCGAGGCTGACCGTTGAGGAATGACTACGCTCGGCGTGTCATGCGCCACATGCCGTAGCGCTTCGCATTCGTCTGGTCACGACACGCCGCAGAGCGGAAACTTTGCCCCCTGCGCGCCCGACCTGTCATCCCCAAGGACTAGAGTCCGGGCTCGGCAAGGCTGACCGGCATCCCGCGACGGGCGCGGGGTGCACGCGGGGGGCGGCAGCGAACCTACGCTCCTCGACACGGTCTGGAGACCCTTGCTGTCGAGGGTGGCAGTGACACGCATTCATCTGCTGAGACCGCGCACGCGTGTTGTCGCCGCGCTGGTCGCCGCCGCCGTAGTCGGTGTGACCATCGCCGTGGTCGGTGGTGGCTCCGGTGCGGCACCGGGCGGATCGGCGCGGAAGGTCAACGCGAACGCCGCGCAGCGGGCCAAGCTGGACAAGGCGTTGCAGGCACGCTCCGGTGGCACCGAGCCCGGCCGCTCGCGGCCGCTCGCCAGGCTGCCCAAGCATGGCAAGATCGGCGCCCTGATCGAGCTCGACACGGCGTCGACGATGACGGCTTACCGTGGCTCGGCGGCGCGCGGGCGGGCGGCGGCCTCCTCGGCCGCCAAGACGCAGTACCGCCAGGTGCGGACCGCCCAGTCCCGGGTCACCTCGGCGCTGCCAGGCGTCGCGCCCGGCGCCCGGGTGCTCTACCGTACGCACAGCCTGGTGGCCGGCGTCGCGGTCTTCACCGACGTCCGCTACTTCGACGCGCTGAAGACGATCCCGGGCGTACGCACCGTCTACCCGATCGTGGCCAAGAAGGTGTCCAACGCCTACGCCGTGCCCTTGCAGGGCGCGCCGCCGGTGTGGACCTCTCTCGGTGACACCGGGCAGGACAGCACCATCGCGGTTATCGACACCGGTGTCGACTTCACCCACGCGAACTTCGGCGGACCGGGCACGGTCGCCGCCTGGGAGGCGGCGCATGCCGCCGATGCCAAGCCCGCCGACCCGGCTCTGTACCCGAGCGCCAAGGTCGTCGGCGGCTTCGACTTCGTCGGCGACCACTACAATGCCGACCCGGCCGACCCCGCGTTCGACCCGGCCCCCGCACCGGACCCCAACCCGCTGGACTGCGGCGCGCACGGCAGCCACGTGGCCGGCACCGCTGCCGGCTACGGCGTCGACGCCGCCGGGCACACCTTCGCCGGCCCGTACAACAACGACATACCGTTCTCGAGCATGAAGATCGGCCCGGGCATGGCGCCACGGGCCAAGCTGTACGCCTACAAAGTCTTCGGCTGCGAGGGCTCGACGAACGTCGTCGGCGCCGCGATCGAGCGCGCCGCCGACCCCAACGGCGACGGCGACCCGTCGGACCACGTCGACGTGATCAACATGTCCCTCGGCGCGGACTTCGGCTCGCCCCAGGACGCCGACTCGGTCGCCTCCAACCGGGCCGCTGACCAGGGCATCACCGTCGTCGCGGCGTCCGGCAACGCTGGCGACTACTTCGACATCGGCGGCTCCCCGGCGGACGCGGCCAAGGCGATCGCAGTTGCCAACACCGTCGACGCGTCGGAGATCACGGACTCGGTCACCGTCACCGCCCCGGCCGCCATCGCCGGCACCTACGCCGCGACCCGCTCGGTCGCCTACGACTACGCCACCAAGCCGGACCTGTCCGGCACCCTTGCCGCGCTGTCCGACCCGAACAACAAGGACGGCTGCGATCCGCTGGGCACCGCCGACGCGGCTGCCGTGCGCGGCAAGGTCGCCTTCCTAGAGTGGACCGACCGCGATGCCGTCCGGCGCTGCGGCTCGGTCGTCCGGTCCGGCAACGTGGCCGCCGCGGGGGCGGTCGGATTCGTGTTCGCCAACGACAAGAACTTCTTCTCGGCCGGCATCACCGGCAGCGCCACCATCCCCGGCGTCATGGTGGTCAAGTCTGCCGGCGACGCGATCCGGGCGCAGCTCGGGGCCGGGGTCGTGGTCAGCGGCACCGCGGCCGGCGGCTTCCACCTGTTGGACCCGGCCAACAACGACCAGGTCAACGGCTCCTCCTCGCGCGGGGTCCGCTACGCCGGCAACGTCAAGCCGGACGTGGCCGCGGTCGGCACCAGCGTCACCTCCACGTCGATGGGCACCGGCAACGACGGTGTGTCGTTCTCGGGTACCTCGATGGCCACCCCGATGGTGGCGGGCCTGGCGGCGCTGGTACGCACCAGGCACCCAGACTGGACGCCGGAGGAGGTCAAGGCCGACATCATGAACACCGCCGGCCAGGACCTTTACACCGGCGACAGCCACACCGGCTCCATCTACGCACCTAACCGGGTGGGCAGTGGCCGGATCCAGGCCGACAGGGCGCTGGCGAACGACACTCTGGCCTACGTCGCCACCGACCCGGGCGCCGTGAGCGTGTCCTTCGGCCCAGTCCAGGTGTCCGGCCCGACCACGCTGACCAAGACGGTCAAGGTGGCCAACAAGGGTCTCAGCAGGGTGCAGTACGACGCGTCGTACCAGGCCGTCACCTCGGTGAACGGCGTCAGCTACTCGGTGTCGCCGGCCTCGCTCACGGTTGACCCGCGCTCCACCAGGACGGTCACGGTCACGCTCTCGATCCCCGACCCGGCCGCGCTGAACAAGCCGCTCGACCCCACGATGGACCGGGTCCAGGCCGGTCTGCCGCGCGAGTTCCTGGCCGACGCGAGCGGCCGGCTGACGCTGGTCCCGCCAGCGGCGAGCGGCCGGCCGACACTGCGGGTGCCGGTGTACTCCGCGCCCCGGCCGGCCTCGACGCTGACCCAGGCCACGTCGGTGCTGATGACAGGGGGGACCATCCAGCAGGCCAGCCTGCCGGTGTCCGGAGCCCTGCTCAACCAGGGCGCCGGCACCGAGAACATCACCTCGGTCATGGGCGGGTTCGAGCTGCAGGTGACCAGCGGGCTGTCCCCGCAGTGCTCGGCCAACCGGGTACAGAGCTGCGTCAACCTGCCCGAGGAGCGCTCCGCCGACCTCAAGAATGTCGGCGCCACCTCGGACGCACCGCTGGTCAGCCAGGCCGGTGGCAACCCGATGACCGACGCGCTGGTCTTCTTCGCCATCAACACCCACGGCGCCTGGAGCACCCCCGCGTCCAAGCAGGTGTTCGTGATCGACATCGACACCAACGGCGACAAGACGCCGGACGCGTTCCTGTTCAACACCACGCTCGCCGGCCAGGACGTCTTCGTCAGCGAGCTGGATGATGCCAGCGGCAACGTCCTGGACCTGGAGCTCATCAACGCCCGGGCCGGCGACCTGGACACCGCCCTGTACGACAGCGACACCATCGTGCTCCCGGTGCTGCTCGGCGCCCTGCCGGGGGTGAGCGCGGCGCACCCGCGGATCTCCTACGGCGTCGAGACGTACACGGCGTTCAGCGACAACGCGATCGACTCGGTGGGGGTCAACCCGGACACGGGCCTGCTCACCACCCCGATCTCGCTGGACATCTTCCGGCCCGGGCTGCTGGTGTCGAACGTGGGTGGCGGCCCGTTGCTCTTCCCCGCGGACGGCACGCCGGTCGTCCGCCGGGACGTGCCGGCGTACCGGGTGGACAAGGGCCTCGGTGCCATGATCGTCCACTTCCAGAACCGGCTGGGTGCCAAGACGCAGGTCGTCAACCTGCAGGCCAGGTCGACGGTGCAGCTCACCTTGTCGAAGACCCGGGTCGCGTACGGCGGCCGGGTCGACGCCCGGGTCACCGTGCCCAACAGCGGCGGCCCGGTGCCGACCGGTCAGGTGTGGGTCAACAAGGCTGGCGCCGCCCCGGTCCTGGTCCGCGGCACGCTGAACGGCAGTGGCGTGCTCGCCGTCCGGCTGCCCAACCTGCCCCGGGGGACGTACCGGATCTCGGCGGCCTACGGCGGTGACACGCACTACACCGCCGGTACGTCGAACCAGGTCACCCTGGTCGTGTTCTAGCCGGACGGCCCGGCAGTCCCCGCGGGATCCCACCGCGGGGCTGCCGGGCCTGTGCACATAAGTGCTACAAGCCACACAGGTGCTACACCAGGTTCCATATCGGGGTCCCATATCGGGCGACTGCCTTCCCAATCTCCGGGAAAGGTAGGCTGCCGTGCCATGAAGCTCGCGGTGATTCCCGGTGATGGCATCGGTCCCGAAGTCGTGGCCGAAGGGCTCAAGGTGCTCAGCGAGGTGGTCACCGGCATTGAGACCACGTTGTACGACCTCGGCGCATCCCGCTGGCATCGCACCGGCGAGCTGCTGCCCGACTCGGTGCTCACCGAGATCCGCCAGCACGACGCGATCCTGCTCGGCGCGGTCGGCGACCCGACCGTGCCCAGCGGCATCCTGGAGCGCGGCCTGCTGCTACGGCTGCGGTTCGAGCTGGACCACCACGTCAACCTCCGGCCGATCCGGCTCTTCCCCGGCGTGGCCTCCCCAATCGCTGGCGAGCCGGTCATCGACATGGTCGTCGTCCGTGAGGGCACCGAGGGCCCGTACACCGGCAACGGCGGGGTGCTGCGCAAGGACACCCCGCACGAGGTGGCCACCGAGGTCAGCGTCAACACCGCCTACGGCGTCGACCGGGTGGTGCGCGACGCGTTCCGGCGGGCGGTCAACCGGCCCCGTCGGCACGTCACCCTGGTGCACAAGACGAACGTGCTCGTCCATTCCGGCTCGCTGTGGTCGCGCACCGTCGAGGACGTGGCCCGGGAGCATCCCAACGTCGCCGTCGCCTACACCCATGTCGACGCCGCGGCGATGTTCTTCGTGACCAACCCGTCTCGGTTCGACGTGGTGGTGACCGACAACCTGTTCGGTGACATCCTCACCGACCTCGGCGCCGCCATCAGCGGCGGCATCGGACTGGCCGCCAGCGGAAACCTCGACGTGTCCGGCCGCAACCCGAGCATGTTCGAGCCGGTGCACGGTAGTGCGCCCGATATTGCCGGAACGGGGCGAGCCGACCCGACAGCCACGGTATTGTCGGTAGCGCTGTTGCTCGACCATCTCGGGCACGGCGATCAGGCCAAGCGGGTCGAAGCAGCGGTCGCCTTCGATCTGGCCACCCGGGACCACGCCAATCCCGGCTCCACCAAGGAGATCGGCGATCGGCTGGCCGCGCTGGCCAGTCAGCGCGTCTAGTCGGCTCGTCGGTCGCTCGACAAGGGGGTCGTTGTGCCCATCACGCCGACGAAGAAGATCTGGATGAACGGCGAGCTCGTCGCCTGGGACGACGCCACCATCCACATCCTGAACCCGACCCTGCACTACGGCTGGGGCGTGTTCGAGGGCATCCGTGCCTACTCCACACCGGACGGTCCGGCCGTCTTCCGGCTGACCGACCACATCAGGCGGCTGTTCCGGTCCGCCAAGATCTACCTGCTCGACCCCGGCTACACCGTGGACCAGATCGTGGCTGCCACCAAGGAGACGGTCCGGGTCAACGAGCTCGACGCCTGCTACATCAGGCCGATCTTCTACCTCGGGTACGGCGAGATGGGGCTCAACCCGCTGCCCAGCCGCACCGAGGCAGCGATCGCGGTCTGGCCCTGGGGGACGTACCTCGGCGACGAGGCGATGGCCAAGGGCTGCCGGGCGATCACCTCAAGCTGGCAGCACGTCAACCAGAACTCGATCCCGCCCGCCGGGAAGGGCACCGGCCAGTACGTCAACTCCTCGCTGGCCAAGGTGATGGCGCTCAAGGCCGGCTACGACGAGGCCATCCTGCTTAACCCGCAGGGCAACGTCGTGCAGGGCACCGGGGAGAACATCTTCATCGTGCGCGGCAAGACGCTCTATACTCCACCGGCCCAGGAGGGCCTGCTGGAGGGCATCACCCGCGACTCGGCCATGCGGATCGCCCGCGACCAAGGCTACGAGGTGGTCGAGCGCGCGATCGTGCGGACCGACCTGTACCTCGCCGACGAGGCGTTCTTCACCGGCACCGCGGCCGAGATCGTGCCGATCTCCGAGGTGGACGACCGGGCCGTCGGGGAGGGGCGGCCCGGCCCGATCACCCAGGAGATCCAGGGGATCTTTCACCACGCCACGATCGCCCAGGAGAGCCGGTACAAGGACTGGGCCGAGTACGTCCACGAGTGAGCGAAAGCTGATGGTACGGCGCCGCGCCAGGGCGCCGTACCATCGACCTCCGTGGGCCGGTTCCGGTGCGGCCGGGTTTCCTTCGGCGGGACGGTGTGCAAGACTGCCGCCGTGCGGCTCCGCCTGATTATTGGCACCTAGCGCGCTCGCGACCATACCGCCAGCGTGCAGACCTCTCGCATCCGCGGGGGGTCTTTTCATGTGCAGAGAGAAGTTTCAACCATGCTCGACGACAGCTTCCACGTCTACGACACAACCCTGCGCGACGGTGCCCAAGCCGAGGGCATCTCCTACTCGGTCTCGGACAAGCTCGCCGTCGCCCGGCTGCTCGACGAGCTCGGCGTCGCGTTCATTGAGGGCGGCTGGCCGGGTGCGCTGCCCAAGGACACCGAGTTCTTCGCCCGGGCGCGCACCGAGCTGCACCTCAGACACGCCCAGCTCGTCGCCTTCGGTGCCACCCGGAAGGCCGGCGTCGCCGTGGACAAGGACGCCCAGGTCCGTGCCCTGCTGGACGCGCAGACCCCGGTGGTCACCCTGGTGGCTAAGTCCGACGTGCGGCATGTCGAGGAAGCACTGCGGACGACCTGTGAGGAGAACCTCGCCATGGTCGCCGACACGGTCGGCTACCTGGTCGGCGAGGGCCGCCGGGTCTTCCTCGACTGCGAGCACTTCTTCGACGGCTACCGGTTCGACAACGACTACGGCGTCCGCGTGCTGGAGGCGGCCATTGAGGCTGGTGCGGACGTCGGCGTGCTCTGCGACACCAACGGCGGCATGCTCCCGATGGGCATGTACGACGTGGTCACGCAGGTGCTGCGCCGTACCGGCTTCCGGCTCGGCATCCACTGCCAGGACGACACCGCGTGCGCCGCCGCCAACACCCTCGCGGCGGTGGAGGCGGGGGTGACCCACGTGCAGTGCACCGCCAACGGGTACGGCGAGCGGGTGGGCAACGCTGACCTGTTCGCGGTCCTCGGCGGGCTGGTCACCAAGCTCGGCCGGGATGTGCTGCCGGACGGGTGCCTAGCCGAGATGGTCCGGGTCAGCCACGCGATCGCCGAGGTCGCCAACACCGCGCCCAACGCCTACCAGGCGTATGTCGGGTCGAGCGCGTTCGCCCACAAGGCGGGCCTGCACGCGAGCGCGATCAAGGTGCGGCCGGAGCTCTACAACCATCTCGACCCCTCCGTGGTCGGCAACGACATGCGGATCCTGGTGACCGAGATGGCTGGCCGGGCAAGCGTCGAGCTCAAGGGCCGCGAGCTCGGGCTGGACCTGGCCGGGCACCCGGAGGCGGTCGGTCGGGTGGTCGAGCGGGTCAAGGCGCTGGAGGCGGCAGGCTGGTCGTTCGAGGCGGCCGATGCGTCGTTCGAGCTGATGCTGCGCGAGGAGCTGGGGCGGCTGGCCGTCCCGCCGTTCCGGCTGGAGTCCTACCGGGTGCTGGTCGAGCGCCGGGCCGACGGCGAGGTGGTCAGCGAGGCGACCGTCAAGCTGTACGCCAAGGACGAGCGGATCATCGCCACCGCCGAGGGGAACGGGCCGGTCAACGCGCTGGACCGAGCGCTGCGGCAGGCGCTGGAGCAGCTCTATCCGCAGCTCGCCGGGCTGGAGCTGGTCGACTACAAGGTGCGCATCCTGGCCAGCAGCCACGGCACCGATGCGGTGACCCGGGTGCTGATCGAGACCAGCGACGGGCACGCCGGGTGGACCACGGTCGGCGTACACGGCAATGTCGTGGAGGCGTCCTGGCTGGCCCTGGAGGACGCCGTCCGGTACGGCCTGCTCACCTGACCCGTGTGGTCACCTGTCGGCGTTGTGGTGACCTGTTGTTGTCCGCGCCGCCCGTGTGGTCACCTCTCGGCGTTGTGGTGACCTCACGTTGTTCGGACACCCCAAGAGGTCACCACAAGGCGCATAGGTGACCTCACGTTGTTGTAGGGGCCGAGCGGTCAGGCGTCGGCGCAGTTGCCGGGGCCGCAGGCGCAGCCCTCGCAGCGGGCCGGGCGCCCACTGGTACGGCGGACGCCGGCCCGGGGGGCTGCCGGGCCGGCGTGGGGCGCCCGGATGACGGCGTACCCGGCGAGCAGGCCGACCGCAACCATTGGGCTGGCCAGCCCGCGCGCCCAGCCCGAGCCGCCGGTCAGCCAGGGCAGCAGGCCGGCCGTCACGAACAGGACGGCGAGCAGGCCGAGAAGGATGAGCGGGCCACGCGCGACCCGGGACGACGACGTCATGCCGACCATTGTGGCAACCGGCCCCGACGAGCCGGCCGGTAGGCTCAGCGACCGTGCGTATCGTTCGGTTCGGGACCCCGGAAGGCAGCGTCGCGGTCGGCGTCGTCGAGAGCGAGGCAGGCGCCCCGGCCGCAGCCGCCACCGTCGCCGTGATCAGCGAGTACCCGATGCTCGGTCCGGTGGAGCTCACCGGCGAGCGGTGGGCGCTGCCGGACCTGCGGCTGCTCGCCCCCATCCGGCCGGGCAAGGTGGTCTGCGTCGGCAAGAACTACGCCGAGCACGCCCGCGAGATGGGTGGTGAGCCGGCGCCCGAGCAGCCGGTGCTGTTCCTCAAGCCGAGCACCGCGGTGGTCGGTCCGCTCGACCCGATCCGGATGCCGCTCGACTCCACCCAGGTTGACTACGAGGGTGAGCTGGCGGTCGTTATGGGCATGCCGGCGACCGACGTGCCGCGGGACCGGGCGCTCGCGCACGTCTTCGGCTACACCTGCGCGAACGACGTCACCGCCCGGGACCAGCAGCGGGTCGACGGGCAGTGGACCCGGGCCAAGGGCTACGACACATTCTGCCCGCTCGGGCCGTGGGTCGAGACCGTGCTCGACCCAGCCGACCTGGCGCTGCGGACCGAGCTGGACGGCGAGGTGCGGCAGGACTCGCGCACATCCCTGCTGCTGTACGACGTACCGACGCTGATCTCCTATGTCTCGCACGTCATGACGCTGCTGCCCGGCGATGTGATCCTGACTGGTACGCCGGCCGGCGTCGGCCCGATGCGGGACGGCCAGTCGGTGTCGGTCACGGTCGAGGGGATCGGCACGCTGACCAACCCGGTGACGCTGCGCAAGTAGCCGGGACGCCGGCCAGACCAGACGTGGGCTCGACGCGAAGATCCTGGAGATCGGCCGGGGGTGCCTCCGAGGTGCGGCAGGCCCGCCGGATGGGTGACCTTTGTGCGACAGGTGCGACCGGCGGGTACCCGATGGCGGCTACTAGCCCGAGTCAGCCGGCGAGCCGGGCCAGCGCGGCGCGCAGCCGGGCCAGCGTGCGCTCCCGGCCGAGCACCTCCAGCGACTCGAACAGCGGCAGCCCGACCGTCCGCCCGGTGACCGCGACCCGGACCGGCGCCTGCGCCTTGCCGAGCTTCAGCCCGTGCTCGGCGCCGAGCGCCTCCAGCCGGGCCTTCAGCTCCTCGGCCTGCCACGGCGCGTCGGCGTACGTCGCGACGGCGCTGGTGAGGATCGCGGCGGCCGGGCCGGTCATCGCCTTCGCCCACGCCGCCTCGTCGTACACCGGGGTGTCGAGGAAGAGGAAGTCGACCAGCGCGGTGATCTCGCTGAGTACGGCGACCCGGGTCTGCGCCAGTGGCGCGACCGCGGCGAAGGTGGCCGGTGTGTAGCTGCCGGCTGGCCAGTCGGCGCTGGCCAGCCATGGCTGGCAGGCGGCGATGAACCCGGCGGTGGGCAGCGCCCGGATGTACTCGCCGTTGAAGGCCCGCAGCTTCCGCTCGTCGAAGAACGCCGGGCTAGGGTTGACGTCCTCCAGCCGGAACTCCTCCTCGATCACCTCCCAGGGCACGATCTCGCGGTCGCCAGAGGGCGCCCAGCCGAGCAGCATGAGGTAGTTGCGCATGGCGTCGGCGAGGTAGCCCTCGTCCCGGTAGGACTCCAGCGCCACCTTGTCCCGCCGCTTGGACAGCTTTTGCCGCTTCTCGTTGACGATGATCGGGACGTGTGCCCAGGTCGGGGGGGTATGCCCGAGCGCCTCCCAGAGAAGCTGCTGCTTAGGGGTGTTGGGTAGGTGCTCCTCGGCCCGGATGACGTGGGTGATGCGTTGCGTGATGTCGTCCACGACGTTGGCGAGCAGGAAGAGGACCGAGCCGTCGCCGCGGGCGATCACGAAGTCCTCCAGCGCGGCGTTGTCGAACTCCGGCTTGCCGCGGACGATGTCCTCGATCACCGTGACGCCGTCGTCGGGGGTGCGGAAGCGGAGCGCGCGGCCGGGACCGGGGGGCAGCGCGCGGTCGCGGCAGAAGCCGTCGTAGCCGCGGCGCTGTGGGCCGAGGCGCTCGGTGATGGCCTCGCGGGTGCAGTCGCAGTAGTAGGCGCGGCCAGCCTGGTGCAGCGTGCGGGCGGCGTCGGCGTGGGCGGCGGCGTTGTCGGACTGGAAGAACGGGCCCTCGTAGGTGTCCTGGCCAATGCCCAGCCAGGCGAGCGCGTTGATGATGCCCTCTGTCCACTCCGGACGGTTGCGGGCCTCGTCTGTGTCCTCGATGCGGAGCACGAACGCGCCGCCGCGCTGGCGGGCGAAGACCCAGTTGAAGAGGGCGGACCGCGCCCCTCCGACGTGGAAGATGCCGGTGGGGGACGGGGCGAAGCGGACGCGCACGGAGCCAGTCACCCGGCTAGCCTAGCCACCCGGCTGGCGTGGCCGTCCGCGCGAACCGTTTTGGCCGGGCGCGGCGGGCCCGGTAACATTGCCACCCGGCGACGCCGCCCCGGGTGAGTGCGCCGATGGGGTATGGGGTAATTGGCAGCCCAACTGATTCTGGTTCAGTTAGTCTAGGTTCGAGTCCTGGTACCCCAGCTTGTACCATTTGTTCCACCGCACGGCCCCGTCGTCTAGAGGCCTAGGACGCCGCCCTCTCAAGGCGGTAACGCCGGTTCGAACCCGGTCGGGGCTACAGAGATGGGTGACCCGTGTCCGCGGAGTGCGCGGACACGGGTCTCTTTCGTATCCCATCCGGGGGGCGACCCCCCGGACCCCCACGGTGCGGTGGTCACCTTTGGTTCGGGCGGTCACCCTTGGTTCGGTGGGCACATCCGCACCCTGCCGTCGGGCAGCTTCCAGGCCATCGTCTACGCCGGCACCGACCCGCTGACCGGCAGGGGCGCTACCTGCGGGAGGCCGCGGCGACGTGCGCCGCGGCTGAGGTCGCGCTGACCAGGCTTGCAGGGCCAGGTCGATGAGGACCGGCACCCGAAGACCGACGTCACGGTGGGCTGTGCCGTCGCGCAGTGGCTGGAGGTGGCCAGGCTGGAGGACACCACCCGTGAGCGGTACGGCGACCTGGTCCGGCTGTACCTCAAGCCGACGTTCGGAGACCTGGCCGCCGCGAAGGTGACTGCCGAGCTGCTGAAGCGGTTCTACGCGCGGCTGCGGCGGTGCCGGCAGATGTGCGGCGGCCGGTCGGGCAGTATCGGTAATGTCGGCTATCAGAACGTGCGGAGCTCATGCCGCATGTTGACCGGTACGGGACTGTAAACGTTCGTTTGACAGACCCGCACGCGGGCGCATCGAGTGAAGGGGCCGCCGGGGTGCGGCGCGGGATTAGGGGTTGGCGTGCCGTTCGCGCCAGGTGGCCAGCAGCTCGGCGAGCGCGTCGATAGCGGCCTGTTCGTGTTCGGCGTCCAGTGGGACGGCCAAGGGCGGCCGGACCATCACCGTTCGCCGCCGGTCTGCTCCTGCTGGCCGCTTGGGGTGCCACGGTCGCCGTCCTTGATCGGATCCAGGGCCACCAGCACGAACGCATCGCGTGCGGAGTCAGGTGGGCGGCGGATTGGTGGACAGGTCCCGGTTGAGCCGTTCGGCGATCTTCGCGTACCCAGCCGCTCGATTACCCACAGGTGGAAGATCCGCTGCACCGCGGTTCCTCTTGCCGATATGCTTACCCGACGTTATCCTCCAGGGCGCGTTGCTCTACAGGAGGTTGGCAACGACGATGGGGGACTCGAGACACATAGTTCTGGTGCACACGACAGACACCGGTCCAGCGGCGTGGCTCGTGAGTTCGCGAACTCCGCCGGACCAGCTGATAACATTCGGGCCGGCCGGCTATGAGGCGTACGCGCGCCTGCGGTACATCCCAGATCCAACGTCGCCCGGCCAGCTCGAAACTGACGCCGACATCTCGGCCGACCACCCGTTGTGGGCGTCGCAGGCACGGCGTGCAGTGAATGTCCTTGCTGATTTCACTGAGACACCTGACGAATGCTTCTTCTGCATCTGGGAAGGCACTGCAGGAAACGTCCTGTCGGCAATCGAGCAGCAAGGCCCATTGATAACCATTCCGCACCGCCGATACGTCCTCTTTACCGGTCGCCTCAGAGACTACATCGAAGCCGGCGAGGGACGGTTTGACGACTCCGGCCCGGTGCCTGCCTTCGTCTGGCCGGCAGATCGTCGCTGGTGTTTACGAGTGATGTCGACACGCACTGGGCAGGGATAGGCGCTGTTCAGGTCGCCGTCGAGAGGCTGCTGAACACCTCGGGTCTAGACGTAGTCCGGGCGGTGCCCAATGAGAGGCCCCCGGTCTATCGGTGACTCAATCAGTGAGTCAACAACTCAGGAGAGGGAAGGGAATGAAACGGTATACGACGATAATATTGCGGGTTGCGACCGGGGCAAGTGTGGCTATCGGGTTAACAGGTTTCGTTTCGCCGGCAAACGCGGAGCCTCTGTCCCAGACGGGCCAAAGGTGTCACCTACGCTAATGCGGTTCCTGGTCTCGCGTCGCCGGATATTGGAGGCCGCGTCCCGTTCGTCGACGAGCATGGCCGAGTGGTCAATTTAGCGACGAGCGAGACACCAAGTGGTGGAGCCGTGACGTCGGCGTCCTCGTGTCAGCCCATCAGCCTGCCTGATAATCCTCACTATTCCTCGCCAGATGTCTCCGGGCATGGGCAGTGGGAGAAGGGCAACTGCACGTCAAACACGGCTCATGTCTGGAATTGTCTCTACGAGTACTACACGGACGGCACGTGGCGTCGCAAGGCTTGTTCGGCGAAGGTGCAACTCAAGCCCAAGTCGGTGAGCAACAACCGAACGACGGCGCGGCGAGCCTGCAATTCGACAGGTCAAAGATCTCCTGGCGTAATCATGTCGACGTTGATGTCGACGGCCAGAGTGACCCTCCGGACGAGCCGTATCGCCAGGAAGATGTATTCTGCGTAGTCACCGGACCAGACCAGTAACGCGCAGTTCGTTCCCAGGCTCGGGCGGTCGGTGCCGACGAGGCTATACACAGCGTCGGCGTCGGCGTCGGCGCTGATCGTCCCCGCTCCACAATGCCGCTTCCTTTAAGCACCCGGGGCTGCTCCAAAGGTCTGTCGACTACCGGTGCCCGGCTTTGGAATCCGGTGCGGTTGTTCGGCTCGGGCGGCGGGACAGTTCCGCGGCGTAGGCGGAGCGGGGTGTTGCCGGCCACCTCGTTCCATGCGGTCGCTGTTCCGACATACAGGTTCAGGAGGTCGGACAACACGGTGGCGGGCAGTTGAGCGGCGAGGTCCATCAGTGCGGTGTGCGGCTGAGGCGGGCTTGGACGCTCAGCCGGTTCAGGCGGCGCATGAGCTGGCGGGCGCTGATCGGATGGCCGGCGGCGAACAGCCAGGTCAGATCCTGCGTGCGGCCGAGGACAGCGTAGCCGTGCCGGCGGTCGGCCAGTTCCAAGATGAGCGCGTCCAGCTCCTCGCGGTCCTGCCAATCAGGGCTGCCCGGGTTGAAACCGAGAGGAGAAGTCCTATGCGAGGCGTCCTGGCCAGGCTCACGGTCATCGCAGCGCTGCTGGCACCGGTCGGTGTCACGGCAACGGCCACAGGAGGGCCCGCCGCGGCCAGCGGATGCCACTACCGGGTTCAGTGGCCCGTCGCCGGCGTCTACGCCGGACCGGGCTTCGAGCACAGCATCATCAAGGACAAGTACGCCGGTGACATTGTCGGCGAGTCCTGCGTCGTCGTGTTCAACGAGGGCGAGTACTGGGCCGAGGTGGACCTCGGCGGCGGCAACGGCTTGATGCGCGCGGCCGCGCTCCAGCCCATCTGAGAATCCAGTCTGGGACGGCCGCCAATGTCGCGGCCGTCCCAGGCGTTCCCCGCGTTCTCGCGGCCCCAACACCCGGGTCGACCACACCCGGTCGAGCGCGAGCACCGTTCAGGTCCACCCTCGAGGAGGTTCAATGCGGTGTCGCAAGTCGCTCGCCATCGCTGCCGCGCTGGAGTCCTGGGTCCGGGCGCCAGGCCGCGCCGGGGAGTACCTCGACCACCGGGTGGTGTTCGACGCGGCCGACGCACCCGACAGCCGACCCGCGAGTGGGAGCGGGGAGTCCCGGGCGCCACCTGGCTCGCCTCATGGCTACCCCCCTGCTACGCACCACCAGCACCGACTACGTCCTCGGCTTCGCCTCCGGGCGCTCCACCGGGACCGGCCACCCTCGCCCCGGTGCGTCGCTCTCGACCCGCAGCGCCAGTCGGCGGACCGAGACGAGAAGGCGTCGCATGCCCGCGGTCAACATCGAGGACCGCGACGTGCTGGCCAGCCTGATCGAGTCGACCCGGCCCGCGGCCCAGCCGCGCCGATCCGGTCGGAGAGCTGGTGTAAAGCGCCCGCGGCCGACCAACACCGATCATGTGCGGTGGTCGAGCACCGGCGGGTCCAGCACACCGGCGGATACCGCATGGTGGTCGGACGTCATGCCGGCACCTCCTCCGCGCGGACCGTCATGGAGACCAGCCGAGGCCCGCCGAAGGTCGTGGCCATCGCTACGTCCGAGGCGTCCCGACCCCGGCCGACCAGTACCCGGCCCTTGCGCCGGGCGTTGTTGCGCGGGTCGAAGGTCCACCAGCGACCCCCAAGCCACACCTCCATCCAGGCGGCGAAGTCCATCGGCATGGGATCGACAGGCACGTCCATGTCGGGCAGGTACCCGAAGACGTACCGGGTCGGGATGTTCAGTGCCCGGCAGAACGAGATCGCCAGGTGGGTGAAGTCCCGGCAGACCCCCAGCCGGGTGCTGTTGACGTCGACCGCCGTCGACTGGGCCGTCGAGCTGCCGTAGCGGAAGGTGAGGTGGGAGTGGACGTGGTCGCAGATCGCCTGCACCCGGCGGTAGCCGGGCGGATGCGCGCCGAACAGCGACCACGCCTCGTCGCCCAGCACGTCAGGCAGGCAGTACCGGCTGGGCAGCGTGTAGATCAGGGTGTCGTCCGGCAGCTCGTCCGGCGCAACCTCGCGGGCCGACTCATCCGCATCCTCGGTCGAGTCCGCGACGTCGACCTCCGCCGCGTACCGGAAGCTGGACAGCCCCACCGGCAGCACCACCCGGGTGCACGGGTTGCCGTACAGGTCGGCATAGCCGCGCAGGCTCATCCGCGGCGTGCACGACCACTCCTCCGACCTGCGGATGAACCTCGCCGACTCACCCGGTCGCACCTGGAAGATCGTCGGCGTGGGGGCCGCGGCCTCATAGATGAAGTCGCAGCCAACCGACAACCGCCGCACATCCATCGCCGCATGGTGTCACGCGAATATTTCGGCTGGCCGCCAGCCTGCGGGCCTGGACACGACCACGGGCCGCCGGCCGCGCCGACGTCGTAGCCAGTCCCGCCCACCACTCGGCGGCCTGGAACCCCACGGGCGGTTGGCGAGTCACGGCCGCGGGAGGGTTGACAGCCCGGACGGCGCCCGGCCAGGCCCGTCCGGCGTTCGTCAAGGTCGCTTCTGCTGGTGGGCGGCAAGGATGTTGGCCACGGCGGCGGTGATGTGGGCTTCGGCGGTCGCCTTGTCGACGCCGAGGCCGGCGAACACGCCCGTGCCGTCGTCGAGCTCCAGCAGGGCGAGCAGGATGTGCTCGGTCCCGATGTAGTTGTGGCCCATCCGCAGGGCCTCCCGGAACGTGAGCTCCAGCGCCTTTCGCGCTCGTGCGTCGTAGGGGATGAGGTCGGGTACCTGGTCGGCCGGCGGTGGCAGCGTCGCGGTGATGGCCTGCCGGATGGACTCCAGCGGCACGCCTTGGTCGATGAGCGCCCTCGCGGCGAGTCCGTCGGGCTCGCTGAGCAGCCCCAGCAGCAGGTGCTCGGGGCGGATCTCGTCGTTGCCTGCCGCGCGGGCCTCGTTCTGGGCGGCCATCACGACGTTCCTGGCCCGCTCGGTGAACCGGCTGAATCCCTGGCTGGGGTCGAGGTCCGGCGGCTCGCCGGGACCCTTCGGGACGAAACGCTTCTGCGCTGCCTGTTTGGTGACCCCCATGCTCCTGCCGATGTCCGTCCAGGACGCGCCCGAGCGCCGTGCCTGGTCGACGAAGTGGCCGATCAGGTGGTCAGCCACGTCGCCGAGATGATCAGCGGCGAGGACCGCGTCGGAGAGCTGGTCGAGAGCGTCGGAGTGCACCTTCTTGATGGCCGCGATCAGGTCGTCGAGCCGGACCGGGTTCGTCATACGGACTGGGTTCGTCATACGTCAACCGTAGGTTGACGATCGGCCGCTCGTCAACCTCGAGTTGACGGTGACGGGAGCCTAGACCCACGGACGGAGCCGGGCCGGGTCCACGCCGAGGTCCGCCAGCAACAGCGTCTCGGCGACGCAGGCGCGCGCCCACTCCGCCAGGTGCAGGCTCTCGTTGGCGCCGTGTGCGCGGGTGTCCGGATCCTCGACGCCGGTGACCAGGATTGCGGCGTCCGGGTAGCTATCGGCGAACGACGCCACGAACGGGATGGTCCCGCCGATGCCGACGTCGACCGGCTCCGTGCCCCACGCGGCGGCGAAGGCCCGCCGGGCGGCGTCGTAGACCGGCCCACGCGCGTCGATAGCGTAGGCCTCGTCCACCCTGCGCGGGGTGACGCTCACCTGAGCACCCCAGGGCGCGTGGGTCTCAAGATGGAGGACGAGCGCGTCGATGGCCGCCTTGGCCTCTTGGCCCGGCGCGGTCCGCAGGCTGACGACCGCCCGGGCGACCGGCTGCAAGGTGTTGGACACCTCAGCGACGCGCGGCGAGTCGATGGCGAGCACGGCGACCGCCGGTCGCGTCCACAGCCGTTCGGTGAGCGTTCCGGTGCCGATCAGCTCGACGCCGTCGAGAACGTGTCCGTCCGCGCGCAGGTGCGCCTCGGTGAGGTCGAGCGTGTCCGTCCGGCTCGTGTGCAGGCCGTCGATCGCCACGTTGCCGGTGTCGTCGTGCAGCGTCGCGAGCAGCCGGCACAGTGCCGTCAGCGCATCCGGGATGGGGCCGCCGTAGATGCCCGAGTGGAGGGCGTGCTCCAGCGTACGTACCTCGACCGTGCAGGCGACCATGCCGCGCAGGGACGTGGTGAGCGCGGGCGTGCCGATTGCCCAGTTCACCGAGTCGGCGAGGACGAACACGTCGGCGGCGAGGAGGTCGCGGTAACGCGCGAGGAACGCGTCCAGGGTCGGCGAGCCGATCTCCTCCTCGCCCTCCACCAGGACAGTGACGCCGACCGCCAGGTTGTCACCCAGGGCACGCAGCGCGGCGAGATGTACCCCGATGCCCGCCTTGTCATCGGCAGCGCCCCGGCCGTAGAGCCGACCGTCGCGCTCGGTCGGCTCGAACGGGTCGGTGTCCCACGTCTCCCGCGCGCCGGTCGGCTGCACGTCGTGGTGTGCGTACAGGCACACGGTTCGCGCGCCCGGCGGGCCCGGCCGGCGGCCCAGCACAGCCGGCATGCCGCCGTCGATGGTGAGGACCTGGACGTCGTGCATGCCGGCGGAACGGAGCAGTCGTGCCACCTCCTCGGCGGACCGTCGTACCTCGCCGGCCATGGTCGGGTCCGCGCTGATCGAGGGGATGCGGATGAGCCGGTCGAGGTCGGCACGCACGGATGGCAGGACGGCGGCGACAGCGAGCCGGATCTCATCAGGAGTCATATCCCGAGCGTCGGCCATGCGCGACATCGGCACAAGTGAGTCCCGGTCCGTCACCTCCCCCGGCTGACCGCGGCTGCCCCGACCGCCGGAGATCTCGCCGCTGAACGGCCCGGTAACATCCGCGACATCGTCATACCGGAAGGGAAGATCATGGCTGACTCGTCGGACCTCGGTGTTGAGCGGACCCTTGTCCTGCTCAAGCCCGACGCCGTCGCTCGGGGCCTGGCGGGCCGCATCATCACACGTTTTGAGGATGCCGCGCTGAAGATCGTCGGGGTCAAGATGAGATGGATGGACGCGGACTTCACGCGGCAGCACTACTTCGATCTTGAGCAGCGGCTCGGGGCGGAGATCTACCAGTGCACCGCCGACTTCATGCAGAGTGGCCCGGTCATCGCGCTCGCGCTGGAAGGCGTGGAGGCGGTCGCGAAGGTTCGCAAGATCATCGGCAGCACGTACCCGAACGACGCGGCGCCGGGCACTGTTCGGGGCGACTTCGCGCACCAGACCAGGGCGTCCTCGCAGGTGAGCGGGAAGGCGGTCATGAACCTCGTGCACGCCTCCGGCAACGCCGACGAGGCCAAGTATGAGGTCAACCTCTGGTTCGGTGCTGACGAGCAGCTCGACTACGAGACGCTCGCGGAGAAGCTCGCCTACTGAGCACGCGGTAACCAATGACCGGGGCTTTTGATCATTTGAGCCCCGCCCATGAGTGCGAGGAAGATCAGCGGGCGCGCGCCGACGACCCTGCCCACGAGGCCGGGCTGCGAGCGGTGGCAGGCCAGTCGTCTCGCGGCATCTGGCTTGCCACCGACGCCCCCCTTTCATGCGGTTCGTTTTCGGTGTCGGTGGTGTCGGGCAGGTTTGCGTTCGGGGTCTGTTGTGCGTGGGGGGGATGGGCTCGGGTAGCCGTCTTCTGCTGTTCGTACGTCCGAGCCGTTGTGGTGTACAACGCGGTGGTGATGTCCGCAGAGGAGCACGCCGTTGTTCAACCGAAAATCACTGATCTCGCGGTCACGAAACCACGAAACCAGCGATCTTCTGTGCTTTAGCGCGTCAACGTTCAGCGGTGCTGTCCGGTGGGTCTCCGGCATAGGCTGGAGTCACCAATCCTGGCGATACCGCAGTGGAACACCTCCACCGGCTCGGTCACCTCGGGAATGCTGGGCACATAGAGCAGGGAGATCCGCTTGTCCTGCGGCTCGCCCGATCCTGGTCTGAACTTGATGGTCCCAGTGACACCGGCGAAGAATCCTTCCGCGTTCTGCCGGAGCATCTCGGCGTGCACCGCGAGAGGAGTGATCAGGCGCGGGTCCCACGGCTGCTGCGGGTCAAAGCGAAGCCTCTCGACGAGTTTCTCGACGGCTTGCAGCGGCATCATCGCCGAGTCATAGGCCAGGGCGACTCGTTCTCCGACCTGCTCCGGCTTCGGACCGGTGCAGCGAGCGGGGCTGAGCAGGTCCGGCGACCGGACCCACCGGAGGAACCTGCCGCGCACCTCATCTCGGGCGGCGACGAGATTCTTGCAGGTGCCGAGTGCCGCCTTCGACACAAATGTCAGCGGCAGGTTGCCGGGCGCGCTCTTACGCAGGGTCGGGTTGGCCATGTAGCGGTTCGCTGAGTCGTCAGCTACCAGATGCCGCGGCTGGTTGTCGTTGCACGCCTTCAGCTCTTCCAGGAAGCTACCGAAGTCGGACCATCGGCCGGCGAAGAGCAGCATCCCCTGGTAGCCACAGTCCGCGCCGCTCAGAGAACCTGTGAACTGCTCGGGCTGGCCGACGCGTATACCATTTCTCGGGAGCGTGTTCTGTAGGTCCTGGAGGAGCGTCCGCACATACCAGTCGTCGTCGAGTGTCGCATCCTCCCCGACGGTCCAGTAGACCCGCGCCGTGGACACCTTCAGCTCCCGCCGCGCGTACTCGGCCAGCATCCTCGCCTGGTCCTGGTTTGGCGGCGCGATCTGTAGGTAGAGCTTGGAGCTTTGGTCGAAGTTGTCCGCGGACAGGGTCGGTGCGATGGCCGGGAGCCCGATCAGGTTGAGCTTGCGCAGCGCTCCGGCGACATTGGCGCGGCTGTCGACAAGGCCAACCACAGCGACCACGCTGGGATCGTTCCTGGCCAGCTCCGCGATCATGTCGACGGCCTGGTCGGCGTACCTCATCTGGTAGCCACCATTGGCGATGACGACGTGTAGCAGCGCCGAATGCCTCTCGGTCGCGGGCTTCTGTATTCCGTCGTACTGCGCGACGGCAAGACCCTCGAGCTCCTGCCGTTCGGCCGCGTAGGCCTCCTCGTCATTCTTGGTGGGTCGACCGGTGAGGGAGCCGAGATAGACGAGCGTGACGTACGGGCGACGTCGCCCGCTGCTCGCCCAGATGTCCCGTACGGTGTTGTTTTGCATGAATATCCTGCGCTGGATCTCGGCCAGCCTGACCTGGCCCGGCTGGTTGTTGAACAGGAAGCGGCTGCTGTCGCTGTAGCCGATACACTGGCCGGCAACGCTGCGCACCGAGACGTGCCCCCCGAAGGGGCGGTGCGAGCACCCAGGAACGCCGAGCCGGAAGGCGGCAACGCCGAGCAGCGGGATGACGATCGCAAGCACGGCGAGAATGACGACGGCCCGCCGGGCGAACCATGGCGACCCGGGCGGTTTGATTGGCTGAATCTCGGCGGTCGGTTCTCCGCCTTCGGCCACCGAGATCGACAGGTACCACGCGGTGCGCACCCGAGCGCGGCGGCTCCAGGGCAGCTCCCGTGCCCAGGCGCCGTAAATGGGGTTGGCAACTCGGACCGTGCGCTCCTCGGCCCCGACGTCAGGTGGCACCGGATCGGTGGCTGTCGGGGTTGAGCGTCCCGGAGGTGGGTTGGCGCTGGTGCACACCATCAGCAGCGGGTCGCCGGCCCCGGTCTCGTTGCGCACATCATTGACGAGCTGCGGCAGCCGGTGACCGGTGCTGGAGGAGTCGGCGCCCTCGACAAGCAGCAGCGGGTACGCGGTGCGCCGCAGGCCTTCAATGCGCCAGGGCCGACGGCAGTACGCCCGCCGCAGGTCCTGCAAGAACGCATGGACCAGCAACCTGTCAACCTGATCTGGGTTCTCAAACCGCCGGGCGCCCTCTGTCAGGCGCTCGGCGAAGCCGAGGAAGCTCCGCGACTGCGCCGGCGCCAGGTACTGCTGGCGCATGAACCACCGATAGCGGCGCCCGACACCGGGAACTCGTCCGGCCACTGTGGTACGGAGCAGCACCCCGGGCATCGCACGTTGGGTCAGCCAGAGCAGCAGGTGGTAAAGCGTCCCGAAAATGTCCGACCCACCGTAGTCAACGGCTTCCCCGCCTTCGGGGCGTTGCCAGGGCCGTGGTCATTCTCGGATCGTGAGACGGGCTTGGGGGCTGTGAGGCTGGGGTGTGGCGTGTGTGGCGGGGATGGGCTGAGGTTTGGGTCTGGTCCCAGGCGGCGTGTCGTGGGTGAGATGGC
>Ga0307470_10000072_pt1 | contig 69570 bp, 67 predicted proteins | sample atmos_gasesAM3C__FD_204565 | JGI IMG/M metagenome (GOLD analysis project Ga0307470, IMG submission 204565) | Hardwood forest soil microbial communities from Morgan-Monroe State Forest, Indiana, United States - atmos_gasesAM3C_05 | ecosystem: Environmental > Terrestrial > Soil > Temperate forest... | reverse complement strand
GCCGCTGGTGAGGGCGTGCCGGCCGTCGGGGGTGACGGCGACCGCCCACACCCAGCCGGTGTGGCCGGTGAGGGTGGTGGTGTGCTGGCCGGTGGCCAGGTCCCAGACCCGGGCGGTGCCGTCGGCGCCGCCGGTGAGGGCGTGCCGGCCGTCGGGGGTGACGGCCACCGCATAAACGGGTCCGGGATGCCCCCCGAACGGACCCGGGATCGACGGCACCGACGGCGGTTCGGGCGGCGGCTGTCCCCCGCTGCTGCTGCTCACCCCACCAGTGTGGTCACCTCTCGGCGTTGTGGTCACCTTTCGTTGCCCGCGTACCCCATGTGGTGACCTGTCGGCGTTGTGGTGACCTCTTGGGGTCTACGCCCAACGACAGGTCACCACAACGCCGAGAGGTCACCACAGCGGGAGCCGGGTCAGACGCGCTGGGACAGGGCGCGGCCGGCGGCGAGCACGGCGGGGGAGAGGTGCGTGCCCGGTCGCCGGCCCAGCCGCTCGATCGGCCCCGACACCGACACCGCCGCGACCACGGCACCCGCCGCGTCCCGGACGGGCGCCGACACCGAGGCCACCCCCGCCTCCCGCTCGGCCACGCTCTGCGCCCACCCGCGCCGCCGTACCTCGGCCAGCGTCCGCGCCGTAAACCGGGCGTGCGCCAGCAGCTCGGCCACGTCGTCGTCCCGGGTCGCCCACGCGGCCAGCACCTGCGCTGCCGACCCCGCCGTCATCGGCAGCCGCACCCCCACCGGCACCGTGTCGCGCAGCCCCCCGTGTGTCCGCTCCGCCGCCGCCACGCAGACCCGCACGCCGCCCTCCCGCCGGTACAACTGCGCGCTCTCCCCGGTCTCGTCCCGCAGCCGGGCGAGCACCCCCGGAGCCGCCACCAGCAGCGCGTCCGGCGCCTGCCGCGCCAGCTCGGCCAGCGCCGGGCCGGGCAGCCACCGTCCCTCCGCATCCCGCAGCAGCAGCCGGTGAGACTCCAGTGCCACCGCCACCCGGTGCGCCGTCGCCCGCGGTAACCCCGTGCGGTCGACCAGCTCCGCCAGCGTCGCCGGAGATGCCGCAACGACGGTCAGCACCAGAACCGCCTTGTCGAGCACGCCGATGCCGCTAGACTGTCCCATATCTCGATACTAGATTCTCAGATAGCGAGATGGAGAGATATGGGTAAGACATTCGCGGAGAAAGTCTGGGAGGCGCACGTTGTCCGCCGCGCCCCCGGGGAGCCGGACCTGCTCTACATCGACCTGCACCTGGTCCACGAGGTCACCAGCCCGCAGGCGTTCGACGGGCTGCGGCTCGCCGGCCGGCCGGTCCGCCGTCCCGACCTGACCATCGCCACCGAGGACCACAACGTGCCCACCGAGGGCACCGAGCTGCCGATCACCGACCCGGTCTCCCGCCTCCAGGTGGAGACCCTGCGCAAGAACTGCGCCGAGCTCGGCATCCGGCTGCACCCGATGGGCGACGCCGAGCAGGGCATCGTGCACGTCATCGGCCCGCAGCTCGGCCTCACCCAGCCCGGCATGACGGTGGTCTGCGGCGACTCGCACACCTCCACCCACGGCGCGTTCGGCGCGCTCGCGTTCGGCATCGGCACCAGCGAGGTCGAGCACGTGCTCGCCACCCAGACCCTGCCGCTGACGCCGTTCAGGACGATGGCGGTCACCGTGACCGGGCGGCTGCGGCCGGGCGTCACCGCGAAGGACGTCATCCTCGCCGTCATCGCCACCATCGGCACCGGCGGCGGCCAGGGCTACGTCATCGAGTACCGCGGCGAGGCCATCCAGGCGCTGTCCATGGAGGCCCGGATGACGGTCTGCAACATGTCCATTGAGGCCGGCGCCCGGGCCGGCATGATCGCGCCGGACGAGACGACGTTCGAGTTCCTCCGCGGCCGCCCGCACGCCCCGACCGGCGCCAACTGGGACGCCGCGGTCGCGTACTGGCGCAGCCTGCGCACCGACGACGACGCCACCTTCGATGCCGAGGTGGTGCTCGACGCTGACACCCTCACGCCGTACGTCACCTGGGGAACCAACCCGGGCCAGGGCTCCCCGCTCGGCGGCCGCGTTCCCGACCCCGCGGAGTACGGCGACCCGGCCGCCCGGGCCGCGGCCGAGAAGGCACTGTCCTACATGGACCTGACGCCGGGCACACCGCTGCGCGACATCCGGGTCGACACTGTGTTCCTCGGCTCCTGCACCAACGGCCGGATCGAGGACCTGCGCGCCGCCGCCGAGGTGGTGCGTGGCCGGCGGGTTGCCGGCAGCGTGCGGATGCTCGTCGTGCCCGGGTCGATGCGGGTCAAGGCGCAGGCCGAGGCGGAGGGGCTGGACCAGATCTTCACCGCGGCCGGCGCGCAGTGGCGGTCGGCCGGCTGCTCGATGTGCCTGGGCATGAACCCGGACCAGCTCGCGCCCGGCGAGCGCTCGGCGTCCACCTCGAACCGCAACTTCGAGGGCCGGCAGGGCAAGGGCGGCCGCACCCACCTGGTCTCGCCGCTGGTCGCCGCCGCCACCGCCGTCGCCGGCCACCTCGCCGCGCCGGCCGACCTCGCTCCCGCCGGTCTTGCTCCCGCCGAGACGGAGGACTGAGCGCCATGGAGAAGTTCACCACGCACACCGGCCGGGCCGTCCCGCTGCGCCGCGGCAACGTCGACACCGACCAGATCATCCCGGCGGTCTACCTCAAGCGGGTCACCCGGACCGGCTTCGCCGACGGGCTGTTCTCCGCCTGGCGGGCCAACGAGCCGGACTTCGTCCTCAACAACCCCCGCTACGACGGCGCGAGCGTGCTGGTCGCCGGGCCGGACTTCGGCACCGGGTCGTCCCGCGAGCACGCCGTCTGGGCCTTGCAGGACTACGGCTTCCGGGTCGTGCTCTCGCCCCGCTTCGCCGACATCTTCCGGGGCAACTCGCTGAAGTCCGGGCTGCTCACCGTGCTGGTGCCGCAGGACGTCGTCGACGAGCTGTGGGACCGGGTCGAGGCCGACCCGAGCCTGGCGGTCACCGTCGACCTGGAACGGCGGCAGGTGCGCTACGCCGACCGGGTCGTGGACTTCGAGCTCGACGACTACACCCGCTGGCGGCTGATGGAGGGGCTCGACGACATCGGGCTGACGCTGCGGCACGTCGCCGCGGTGAGTGAGTTCGAGCGGACCAGGCCCGCCTGGCTGCCGACGACGATGTGACTGACCTGCCGGACCAGGCACCGGGCCAGACAGCACCGGACCAGCCGCGCTGGGACGCCGAGCTGTACGCCGAGCACGCCGGGCACCACCGGCGGCACGATGACGGCATGCTCCGGGAGCTGCGGATCGCCCCGGACGCGCACATCGTCGATCTCGGTTGTGGGGTGGGCGACCTCACCGCGAAGCTGGCCGGGCTGGTGCCGCGCGGCCGGGTGCTCGGTGTGGACGCCGATCCGGGCATGGTGGCGCTCGCCCGGTCGCGGTCCGGCGCCGTTCCCGCTGGGGCGGGGAACCTGTCCTTCGAGGTATGCCCGGCCGAGCGGATCTCCGCCGTCATACCAGGGGAGTCCGTCGATCTGGCGATCTCCCGGGCGGTGCTGCACTGGGTTCCCGAGCGGCTGCATCCGCCGCTGCTGGCCGGTGTGTTCGGGGTGCTGCGGCCGGGCGGCGTCCTGCGGGCGGAGCTCGGCGGGGCAGGGCAGATCGCCGCGCTGCGGGAGATCGTCGACGAGGAGTCGGTACGGCGTGGTGGGCATGCCTCGCCGTGGTACTTCCCGACCCCGGCGGAGTACGAGCCGCGGCTACGGGATGCCGGCTTCCACCTCAGTGGGTGCGGCTGGGTGCGGCTGGTACGGCAGCGCCGGTCGTTCCCGGCCGAGCGCGACCTGATCGGCTTTCTGCGCAGCCAGATCTTTCTCGCCTACGACGGCGGGATGCCGGCTGATGCGGTGCCGGAGTTCCGGGCCCGGTGCGAGCAGCGCGCGGTGGCCGAGCTGCGCCGCTCCGACGGCGGGTTCGACCTGGACTTCGTCCGGCTGGATCTGCTCGTCCGTCGTCCCTGAGCCGAGGCCCTGTTCGGTAGCCGATCTCGCGTTGGCCGGCCGGCCCGGCCGGAAAGGGCGGGCTGACCGCCGTCGACCGAAAGCCCTGCGAGACAAGCCCTGCGACACAGGCCGTTTTGCGGCGTGCGGTCATTGTGTCCGCCTGATTGCCGGCTTACCGTTTGTTTGCTGATCATACGGCTGGCAACCGCTCTTGGAGGGCCACGTGAACAAGAGCCAGTTGGTTGAGACGCTTGCCGAGCGTCTCGGCGGGGACAAGAAGGTCGCGGCCGCAGCGGTCGAGGGTGTCGTCGACACCATCCTGCGCACCGTGTCGAAGGGCGAGAAGGTCACGATCAGCGGATTCGGCGTGTTCGAGAAACGGGAGCGCGCCGCCCGGCTGGCGCGCAATCCGGCGACCGGTGAACGGGTCCGGGTGAAGGAGACCTCGGTGCCGGCGTTCCGTCCCGGCCAGGGCTTCAAGGACGTCGTGAGCGGTGCCCGGAAGCTGCCCAGAATCAGCGCCACGAAAGTGCCCGGTACCCGTGCGGTGGGCACCGCGGCGACATCATCCGCCGCGACCACATCCGCCGCGGCCAAGAGACCAGCCAAGAAGTAGTACCGCACTACGGATGCCCGGCCGACGCCCGAGCCGCGGGCGGGGGCCGGGGGCCTTGGTCCACTACCGGCGGAGCCCGGCGGCAGCGTCGCTCAGCCCTGTGCAGTGAACTGTCCCGGGGGATGTGATGGTGTCCATGGGGCGCGGTCCGTAGGCGAGGCCGGCGAGGCCGCGGGGGAAGCTGAGGCCGTCGGCAATGCGGCTGAGGACGTCGTAGGCCATCACCCTGCGCCCGTGGATGATCGCCGACACCTCGGGCTGGGACTGGCCGGTGAGGACGGCGATGTGCTGCTGGCTGTACCCGTAGGTCTGGAGCATGCGATAGATGCGGGTGATGTCGCGTTCGGCGAGGACAGCGCGCATGTCGGGCTCGTGCCACAGCTCCGGGTCGGGCAGGTCCCGGGGCCGGGCTGCGGAGTGGTGGTCATGTCGTGTTTCCTCTTTGGTCGGTGGTCACGCGGCGGTCCGGGTGTCGTCGGGTGGGGTGTTGTCGTCGCCGAGCCAGGTGCCGGAGCTGAGGAGCAGGGGGAGCATGCAGGCGGTCGAGTACGCCTCGAACACCGCGCCGAACCGGAGCTCGGGGACTTCGGGGGCCTGGGGGGTTTCGGGCTGGTCCGGCGGTGCGGGGTCGGGGGCGGGCCAGGCCTGTTCCCACAGGTCGGTGATGCTGGTGACGGCATGTGGCCGGCAGCGGGGTAGGTGTTTCCGCAGGGTGGCGTGCCGGTCGGCGTTGGCGACGACGACCAGCCGCCCGGCCAGGGCCTGGGTGAGCCGGGTGGCGACGTGTGGCCAAGGGATGTCCGGGCCGGTCCGCCAGGTCAGCCGTTCTCCGGCGGCCACGCCGGCAACTGGTAGGCCCAGCCCGGCGCCTCGCCTCGGTGCTGGCCGGGTGGGTGTGACGGTGACATGGTGTGTCGCTCCGTTCTGTTGGACAGTGGCGATCTGACGGGTAGTCCTCGGTCAAGGGGCGGCAGCGCGGGCCCGCTCAGCGGGGCGCCAACCGTGCGGGGCGCCCAACCCCCGTGCGGGGTGGCGCTGTCGGGGGCGGTGTGGCGGGTGAGGGCGAGCAGGAGGTGCGCGACGTCGTCGGCCTCGCCGGTGGCGCCGGGCGTGGTGTGGCCGGAGCCGAGGACGACGGACAGCGCGTGGAGGTCGTAGCCGGGTAGGCCCGGCCAGAGGTGCTCGGCGAGGTCGCGGGTGTGCAGGACGGCGTCCGGCTGCCAGTCGGGAAGGTGCCGGCGCAGGATGTCGAGGCGGTCGGTGTCGTGGGTGACGACGGTCCGCCCGGCCAGCGCCTCGGCCACCCGCTCGGCGACCTGTGCCCAGGGTGGGGCGAAGCTCAGGTGCGACACGGTGGCGGTCGGCAGCCCGGTGACCGGCCCGGCCGGCTGGCAGCAGAACAGCAGCGGCGGGCGGGTGATCGCGGGCTGGTCCAGGTACAGCACGGCCACCTCGACGACCTCCGGTGGGCCGGGCACACCGGCGGTGGTGGCCAGCCCCACCACACACGCCGCGAACCGCATCGGGCCGGGCACGGTGAACAGCTCGAGTGCGTGCTGGGCATAGGGCGACGTTGGGTAGCTCCGACTTCCCCGGTCAACGACTTCAAGATCATCGGTCCGACGGCCGGGCCGGAACGGTTGGTGGCGGTCCTGCCCCGAGCTTCGGGGACGGTGAATCCCCGGGCCGGACCGGATCGCCCGTTCCGGCCCGCCGACAGGCACCGGGTGCGGCCCTGGCCTGCCGGGCGCCGGGACCGGCCCACCGGGGCGGCAGTGGACGGGGCGGTCCGGCCCTCGACCGGCCCCGGCGTGCCGGCCGTCCCGTTACCCCGGCCGGGCCGGGACCGGCCCGGCCCGGCCCGGGAACATCCACAGCGTGTCCGCGCCCTCCCGCTCCCGCGGCCCCGCCACCGACGTGACTGGCGAGGACACCGCGGCCCGGCCGGGCCGGTGCCGGCCACCGTGCCTGGCCCGCGCATGCCGGCCGGGCCGCACCCCACGCGGGCTCGACGCGGCGGGCGACCCGACCCCGTACGCCCACACCCCGACCCCGGACGCGGCCAGGCCACCAGCCACGGCGGCTACCACGAACACCCACCACACCACCAGCTCACCTCCCTCACCCCAACTCGCCCCTGCGCGACGCGCGTCACGATCCGTTCGGCCACCTCGGGGGCGAACCACGACGGGGGCTTGCCTCGTCTGTCATGGCCTTAAGGCTCTCCGCTGGTGGTCTGCCCTGGGTACGCCGCAACGCCGCAGGTGCGCTGCCGCTGCGCTGCACATCTCCGCCTACACTGGTCGCGGCCACTCGTACTGACACCCTTGGGTGGATAACGTGGAACCAGTCGCGCGCTGGACAGGTACGGAGGCTCGGGCGTTGCGTCACGCGCTGCGCATGAGTCTCCGCGTATTCGCTGAGCATCTCGGGATCGGCGCCCGCACCGTTTCCAAATGGGAGGCCGGCAGTGTGGTCTGCCCACGACCAGAGATGCAGGCGATTCTCGACACCGCACTTAACCGGGCACCCGAAGACGCCCGAGCCCGATTCAACGTGATCCTCGGCAACCAACAGAACATTCGGCATCCCGACCCCGAGCCGACCCTGCTCCCGATATCCGGCCCGCTCGTGCTGGACGACCTCATCCTTCAGGCCGGGCAAGATCCACAGGGAGACGCTGACGTGCGCCGCAGAGAGTTCATCGGCACCGCCGTAGCCGCCATCGGACTGCTTCAACACGGAGCTGGCAACTCGGCCACCTGGCCGGAGCGCGTTACCCTGGGTAACCGCCTGGATAACCGGGCCGTCGGTCGTGGCGATCTGGATGCCGTCCGCGAGATGGGATCGATCTTCTCCCGAGTTGATCAACGCCGAGGGGGCGGTCATGCTCGAACATCCGTTGTGCAGTACTTGACGTCGGATGTCGCAAACTACCTACGCGGAAGCTACGCCGACGACCGGGTGCGCAGCGAGATGTTCTCTGCCGCCAGCGAGCTCGCCTATCTTTCGGGGTGGATGGCGTTCGACAATGCGGAGCACTTCATCGCGCAGCAGTACTTTACTATTGCTGTGGCCCTCGCCACCGAAGCCGATGACCCGCCCATGTCGGGGCACGTCCTGCGCGCCATGGCACATCAGGCGGTTGACTTGCGTCACTATCAGCAGGGGCTGGAGCTAGCCGCTGCATCCATGGACGGGCGACGATACACATTGGCCTGTCCGCGTGAACGTGCGTTGTTCGGCGTCGTGTATGCGCGAGCGCTCGGCGCGACCGGACAGAAAGCCGCCGCGGCAGCGGCATTGATCAGGGCCGAAGACGACCTCGCGGCGACGACGAGCGATGACGACGAGCCGTCACGGGTGTTCTTCTTCGGTGAGGCCAGCCTCGCCCATCAAACGGCCTGCACCCTGCGCGATACTGGCGATCTACCCGGTGCTCTCAGGGAGTTCCAGCGTAGCGCGCGAACCCGCAAGGCAACCATCTTCACTCGGACCCATGCCTTGACGCTGGGAAGCCTCGGGTCGGTGCAGGCGCTCAGCGGTAACATGGACGAAGCATGTGCCACTTGGTCCAGCGCCCTGGACGTGATGGACGGCATCAATTCGGGCCGCGTCCGCCAGGTCGTGACGGACATGCGCTCAGGGCTGTCGTCCTTCCGCCGTCAAGGATCCTCCAACACCACTGAGCTCGACGCACGCGCCGCCGCCTACCTGGCTGCGGCACCGTGACCAGCAACGCCACACCTGATACCCTACCCGGCCACGCACCCGTAATCTGAAAGAGAATCCTCATGACAGCCGGATCATTTCAGGTCGAACCCCTCGCCCATGTGGTCGGTGGGCGCGTCGAGCCAACCGACGACTATTGGGGTGGCACATGTTCCATCATCCGGATCGATAGCAGTCGGTTCGGCACCGACGCCGTGGCGGGACTGGATGCGTTCTCCCACCTGGAGATCGTCTTCTACTTCCATCTCACAGATCCAACCGACCTCAACCTCGGTGTACGCCGAGCCAGGGACAACCCGAGCTGGCCCGCAGTCGGAATATTCGGCCACCGCAACATGCGTCGACTGAACTGATCACGAGCATGTCTGGCGTTCGCCGGAGAAGGCGCGGACCGACCAGGTGGTATCGCTGGACTCGGCGTTCCTGGAGGTCGCTACGTCGCATCGGTTGCTGGACGTGCTGGAGCCGGTTCTGGGGCCGAACGTCGAGCTGGTCGAAAACCGGCACAACCATGTCATTATCTACTGTGGACCGGCGACTGACCGGCTTCACCGTGACATTCTCCAGTGGTCGCGGAGCATTCTGACCGTGCTCGTCTATTTGTCGGACTGTATCGACCTGGGATCGGCTACTCGGGTGGTGCCGGGGAGCCATCTGTGGCCGTGTGCCGACGAGCCCAACAACGGTGGCACCTGGTTGGACGAGGTGGGCACGTACGCGCGTCTCCGTGATCAGGCGGTTGCCGTGCCTGCCGGAGCTGGCGACGCTGTGTTGATGCACGGGCAGCTTTACCATGCCGGGCGGGTGCGTCCCCTGCAGGGCCTCGGATCGTGCTGACGCTGGCCTTCCAAAGCGTGGACGAGCTGGCCGAGGAGGAGCCGACGCGCTGCCGCTTGGTCCGCGGCCGGCGCATTCACCACAGACGTGGAGCTGTCCGTGCCTGACATGCGGGCCTTGCCGCCCGTCACGGCCGAGGACTACGCGCGGTCCACGACTATCGTGGCCGGTCGGGCGGCATGGGAGCTGCATCTTGGGTCCGGACTGCGCGAGATCGTCGGTTATCTCGCGGCGGCCGGCTACGCGCCGGCCACGGCCGAGCAGCGACCGGAGGCGGCGGCTGGTCGCGGCGGCGCGATCGGCGCCGGGGAGGTGGTCGTATCCGGCAGGCTCAAGGAGACCCAGGCGATCCTTGCCAAGATGCGCCGCTACGGTGAGCCGCTGCGGGTCATGCTGGATGTCTGGGGCTACCGGGTGGTGATCGCGACCGAGGACAACGACAGGTCACCACACGGGGTCCGGAACCAACGACAGGTCACCACAACGCCGAGAGGTCACCACACGGGCCGTCGAGGCAACGATAGGTGACCACAGCGCTGAGAGGTGACCACACGCGGGGCGGGGTCGGGCGGGTGGCTAGAAGCCGGGGTAGTAGTCGGCCGCGACCAGCGTGCCGGCGGTGAACGACAGCGCCCACACGCTGCCCTTCTTCGGCCGTTGCGCGGGCAGGTCCACGTCGGACCCGGCGGCCAGCCCGACCAGGAGCCCAGGGATCGCGCCGCCCTGGCTGCACACCACGACCGGCTCGCCGGCCCGGGCGAGCTCCCGGACGAAGCGCAGCGCAGCCTCCGGGCTGGCGCGGTACCCCACCTCGGACACGGCCGGCGCCAGCCGCACCGGCAGGCCGAGGCCAGCGGCCAGCGGCGCCACCGTCTGCACGCACCGTACGGGGTTCGCCGACCACACCGCCCGAGGGCCGAACCAGCGCAGCACCCGGCGCAGCACCTCGGCCTGGGCCCGGCCCCGGTCGTCCAGCGGGCGCAGCCGGTCGTCGCCGGTCCAGGCCCGCCGTTCCCCCGCCTCGGCGTGCCGGACCAGCAGGACCATGGTGTCCGGCTGCACGGTGCCGAACCCGGCCAGCAGGTCAACATCGTGCTGGTAGCTGGCCCGACCGGCGGCCGCCGGCACCGGCAGCCAGGCCAGCGCGTCGACCTCCCGGCTCGGCACGAACCGCCCCGGCCCGGCCCGCATCGCCCAGTAGTCCACCGTCTTGACGCCGTCCCGCCACGGGTAGGACACGCTCGGCAGCCGGCGTCCCACCACCGGGACAAAGCCGGTCTCCTCCATCACCTCGCGGCAGCCCCCGAGCAGCGCCGGCTCGCCCGGAAGCAGCTTGCCCTTCGGCAGCGACCAGTCGTCGTAGCGCGGCCGGTGCACCAGCGCCACCTCGACACTCACACCGACGACGACGACGGCCGGCCCGGCCGGGCGCCACAGCACCCCGCCCGCCGCCGCGGTCACCGTCCCGCCAGCCACTACCCGTCAGCCAACTGGTCCGTCAGCCACTAGTCCGTCAGCCACCGGGTCGCCTTGGCGCCGGACAAGCCCGGCCAGCGCTCGGCGAACGCCGCCCGGGCGGCCCGCACCGCTGCCCGCTCGCGTTCGGCCAGCCGGCCACAGGCCAGCACCAGCTCGGCGTCGGCCGGGTTCTCCCGGCCCAGGCCGAGCAGGGTCCCGGCGGCGATCGCGGCGTCCTGATGCTCGCCGAGGGTGTCCTGCACCCTCGCGAGCCGCCGGGCCAGCTTGCCGGCTGGGCGCCCGAACGCCGCCTCGACCGCCTCGAGGGCGTACCGGGCCCGTTTGCCGAGGATCCGGACCCGGTGCCACACCTCGTCCGGCAGCGTCGGGTCGAGCCGGTCGGCCCGCTTGGCGAAGGCCCGCCAGACGCCGGCCACCAGCGGCAGCACGGCGTCCCGCGCGGGCGCCGCCGCCTCGGCCGACAGCACCGGGGACTGCGCGCCGGCCACCACCCGCTCCAGCAGGACGGCGTACCGCCGGGTGGACAGCACCGCCGCGGCAGCGGCCTGGCCGCCGGCCTCCCGCTCGGCCAGCAGCCCGTCGACCCGGTCCAGCACCTCGTCCGGCAGCGGCGCCAGCGGGTCGGCATGCCCGGTCACCGCCAGCCGCTCGCGCAGCACCTCCAGGTCGCGGGCGTCGCCGAGCGACCCGGCCAGCCAGGCCAGCTCGGCGGACAGGTCGGCGGCCCACTCCGCGGCGACCAGCGGCCGGAAGGTCCGCAACACTCCACGCAGCCGCCGGCAGGTCACCCGCATCTGGTGGACGGCGTCCGGCTCGTCCCGGCGAACCGCGAGGTCGAGCTCGATCAGCCGACCGGCATGGGTGCCCAACGCATGGGCCAGCAGCGCGCCGGAGCCGCTGGCCGGCGACAGCGGCCCGAGGTCGGGCAGCTCGCCGAGCACCGCGGCTGGCGGCCGGTCGTCCAGCCGCTTGGCGCCGGCGGCCCGCAGCGAGCTGATCAGCCGGCCGGCAGCGGCCTCGACGATGAGCACCCGGCTGGTCGCGACCAGCCGACCCCCTTCCAGCGTGGCCACCTGGTCGTCGAGAATCCGCCCGACCGGGATGCCGTCGACATCGACCAGCTCGTACGGCGTACGCCGGATCCGCTCGGCGTGCACCACCGCCAGCGTGGCGGCCCGCACCCAGCCAGTCACCAGCAGCCGCAGCGCGGCCGGTACCGTCGTCGCCGCGCCGGCCACCCGCTGCTCGCCGTCCGGCAGCCGCAGCCGCCACTCACTGTCCACGTAGGACAGTGAGATCCCGTTGCGGGCCAGCCGCCGGTCCGAGGTGTCCCAGGTGGACAGCCGCCGTTCGATCGTCTGTCCAGGGTGGACGGTGAGCCCACTGACGGCGTCCGCCAGGTCAAGGTCCGCGGGTATGGCGAGCCGCGCCGGCAGCTCGGTCGCCGTGTCTACCTCAGTCGTCATCTCCGCCTCAGTCGTCATGTCGGCCTCGGTCGCCGTGTCCACCTCGGTCGCCGTGTCCACCTCAGTCGCCCTGTCCGCCTCGGTCGCCATATCCGCTGTGCCGTCGCATCAGCTCCACCTGGAAGTCGCGCAGCGGCTCGACCCGGCCGGTCTCCGGGTCCTCCCGGGCGGTCCGGCGCTGCCACGAGCCGTCCGGGCGGAGCTGCCACCCGGCGGTATCCTCGGCGGTGGCCAGGTCGAGGATGTCCCGGAGCTGACGGCGGGCCTCCTCCGAGCCGATCCGGACCAGCACCTCCACCCGGCGGTCCAGGTTGCGGTGCATCATGTCGGCGCTGCCCAGCCAGTACTCCGGCTGGCCGTCGTTGGCGAAGTAGAACACCCGGGAGTGCTCCAGGAACCGGCCCACGATCGACCGCACCCGGATCCACTCGGACAGCCCCGGTACGCCGGCCCGCAGCGCGCAGATCCCGCGGACGACCAGATCGACGTCGACGCCGGCCAGCGAGGCCCGGTACAGCGCGTCGATCACGGCCTCGTCGACCAGCGAGTTGAGCTTGATCTGCACCCGGGCCGGCCGGCCGGCCCGGGCGTTGGCGATCTCCCGGTCGATCCGCTCGATGATGCCGCGCCGGATCCCGTGCGGCGCCACCAGCAGGGTCCGGTACGACGTCTGCCGGGAGTAGCCGGTCAGCGCGTTGAACAGGTCGGTGAGGTCGGCGCCGACGTCCGGGTCGGCCGTCAGCAGGCCGAGGTCCTCGTACAGCCGGGCGGTCTTGGGGTTGTAGTTGCCGGTGCCGATATGGCAGTACCGGCGGATCGTGCCGGCCTCCTGGCGGACCACCAGCGCGGTCTTGCAGTGCGTCTTCAGCCCGACCAGGCCGTAGACGACGTGGCAGCCGGCCCGCTCCAGCGTCTTGGCCCAGCCGATGTTGGCCTGCTCGTCGAACCGGGCCTTGACCTCGACCAGCACCACCACCTGCTTGCCCGCCTCGGCCGCGTCGATCAGCGCGTCCACGATCGGCGAGTCGCCGGAGGTGCGGTAGAGGCACTGCTTGATGGCCAGCACGTTCGGGTCCGCCGCGGCCTGCTCGATGAACCGCTGCACGGTGGTGGCGAAGGAGTCGTACGGGTGGTGCACGAGCACGTCACCCTCGCGCAGCATGGCGAACACGCTGCGCGGCGCCTCGCCCTCGGCCAGCGCCGGGGGGGTGGCCGGCACGTACGGCTCGTCCTTGAGGTCCGGGCGGTCCACGTCGTAGAGCTGCCACAGCACCGACAGGTCGAGCAGGCCCGGCACGTGCAGCACGTCGTCCGTGCTCATCTCCAGCTCGCGGACCAGCAGGTCGAGCACCCGCGGCGCGATCGTGTCGGCGACCTCCAGCCGGACCGCCGGGCCGAACCGGCGCCGGGCCAGCTCCCGCTCCAGCGCCTGCAGCAGGTCCTCGTCGCGGTCCTCCTCGACCTCCAGGTCGGCGTTGCGGGTGACCCGGAACAGATGCTGGTCGATGATCTGCATGCCCGGGAAGAGCTGCGAGAGATGCGCCGCGATCAGGTCCTCCAGCGGCAGGAACGTCGACCCCCGGTCGTCGGCCGCCCCGGCGACCCGGACGAACCGGGGCACGTTGGCGGGCACCTTCACCCGGGCGAACCGCTCCACCCGGGTGGCCGGGTCGCGGACCACCACGGCGAGGTTGAGCGACAGCCCGCTGATGTAGGGGAAGGGGTGCGCCGGGTCCACCGCGAGCGGGGTGAGCACCGGGAACATCTGCTCGCGGAAGTAGGTGTGCAGCCGGTCCTGCTCGGCCTCGTCGAGCTCGGTCCAGTGCGCGATCCGGATGCCCTGCTCGGCCAGCGCCGTGGAGACCTCGCCGAGGAAGCAGGTGGCGTGCCGCTGCACCAGCTCCTGGGTGCGTTCCGCGATCCGGCTGAGCTGCTCGCGCAGCGACATGCCGTCGGGGGAGCGCACCGACAGCCCGGTGCTCTGCCGCCGCTTCAGCCCGGCTATCCGGACCATGTAGAACTCGTCCAGGTTCGACGCGAAGATCGCCAGGAACTTCACCCGCTCCAGCAGCGGCAGCGAGCGGTCCTCGGCCAGCGCCAGCACCCGTGCGTTGAAGTCCAGCCAGGACAGCTCGCGGTTGAGGAACCGGCCGTCCGGCAGCGCCGGCTCGAGCTCGGCCGGCGTCGTCGTGCGGGGCTCGCTCTCGACGCTCATGAGGTACCTGCTCTCCCGGAGGGAGGGGTTGACCGACCGGCCGTGTTACCGGCGTCTCGTGCCGCGGGCTGGGGCGGGGCACTACGGCAGTGTGTGGATCGTCACCCGGATGACCTGGTCGCCGTCAACCTCCAGTCGCACCCGCTGGCCGAAGCGCAGCAGCCGCAGCCCGCCGGCCGCGAACGCGGCACCGTCGAACAGCACCTCGCGGCCGTCGTCCAGCAGGGCCGACCCGCTGCCTGTCTCCGCGTTGAACTCCTTGACCGTCCCCTGCATGCTCACCCGCCTCGGCGCTCGACGGACGTGGCCTGCACCGGACACTGCGTGCGCTACGTCAACCCGGTGCCCGCCACGTCACCTGTGCGACCAGATCCTACGTCGCCCGGCGCCCGATCGCCCGGTCCCGCGGGTCGTCGTGTGTGCCGGGTCAGTCCGACAGCCCGACCCAGGCGGCGAAGCCGCGCAGGCTGTGGGTCGACCGGCGCTCGGCCCGGGCCAGTGCCTGCAGGGTCTCGCGGACCATCGGATGGTAGCGGGTCTGCTGCGGCGCGAGCTTGCGGGCGAGATGCAGGCAGTCCAGCGCGCCCTTGCGATCGCCGTGCCACAGGTAGCCGCGGGCCAGGTCAATGTAGTGGTGGCTGGACCGCTCGGCCGGCATGACCGAGGGCGGCGTGAAGTCCTGGGACCGGCGGACCGCCTCGGTGCCGTCGCCCAGCTCGACGGCGACCGCGACCCCGTGGATCGACACGTTCGACGGGCCGAACGCGAGCTGGTAGAAGTTGTTGTCGCCGCCGGCCCGCGTGGCGACCTCCTCCGCCTCGGCGATGTGCGCCCAGGCGTCCTGTGCCTCGTTGGCCCGGGCGCTGACGATGGCCTGCTTCAGGTGCAGGCTGCCGTACACCGACAGGGTCTGCGGGTCGGCCCGGGCCAGCAGCGGCTCGAGCGCGGACCGGGCCGAGGTGAGCAGCGCCTCCGCCTCGGCGTACCCGCCGCCGGCCAGGAACGCGCCGGCCCGCAGCCAGTCGGCTGAGCCGATCATGAGCGGGTCGTCGGAGCGCACCGCCGCCCAGCAGACCCGCTCGACAGCGAGCGTGGACAGGTCGGTGTAGCCCAGCTTGTAGGCGACCGCGTCGGCGGCGCCGTAGGCCTCGGCCAGCAGGGCGTAGGCACGTTCGCGGGGGCTGCCCTGGCTGGCCTGCCGGGCGGCGTACGCGAGCTGGCTGATCAGCTCGGGCACCATCTCGCCGAGCTCGGCGTAGCGGGCCGCCTGGCGCAGCGCCGAGGCGCGCCGGACCGCCTCGGCCAGCTCCTCGACCGGCCGGGGCGGGTCGTCGTTGTCGGTGACCACGTCGTGGGCGAGCAGCACCCGGCGGATCTCCGGGATGGTGGCGTGCACCCGGTCCTGCCGAGCGGTGCTGCCGCGGTATGGCTGCCCGGTCAGCTCGATGACGTCGACCCGCAGGGTCCTGGCCACCGCGGCGATGAACGCCGGCGTTGCCGGCACGTGGCCGGACTCGACCTTGGTCAGCAGGCTGTAGGAGACGTGGGCAAGGTCCGCCAGCCGACGTTGCGTGAGCCCGCGCAGCTTGCGCGCGGCCGAAACCCGGGCACCGATACTGTCCTCGTCGAGCACGCGGCTCCTCCGTAGTTCCGCAAGCCCCCCCGGATATCGATCCTATTAGATCAACGTTTGGTAATCCGCGCGCGTGACGGTTTCAAACAACTTGCAACTTCAGGGTACCTCTCGCGGGTGAATCTTGGTCTCAGTCACGTAACGCCACGAGACCTTGACCCGTCGTGGTGCTCCTGCGAGTGAGAGGGGGCTGATATGCAGTGGCTTTCGAGTCCACTGGATCGACTGAGAGAGGTGGCCCGGGAGTACGCCAACCGGGGCTGGCGGATCGCCCCCGCTCACTACGAGCTCACGCCCGGCCGGCACCGCCGCAACGGTCGGCACCGTTCGGCCGGCGACGTCTGCTCCTGCCGCGACCCACGCTGCACCCAGCCCGGGGCGCACCCGCTGAGCGTGGACTGGGCGGCGGACGCGACCACCGACCTGGGCACGATCCGCTACTGGTGGTACGGCCCGCAGCCGTGGAACGTCGTGCTCCCCACCGGCGACCTGTTCGACGTCTGGCGCGCACCCCTCGACGTGGCCAGCCGGGCCATGGAGTCGCTGCGCAACGCCGGCCGCGCGGTCGGGCCAGTGGCGCACACCCCCACCGGTGAGTGGCTGTTCTTCACCGACGCCCGGCTGGCCAGCGTGGCGATCAACATCCCCCACGACGTCCCGGTGTCCTATCACGGGCCGGGCGAGTACGTGCTGGCGCCGCCATCTCGGCTGACCGGGGCTCAGCTTCGGTGGTGGCGCCCGCCGGCTCCCGCGACCCTGCGGCTGCCCCGCTGGGAACCCATAGCCGAGGCTCTGCTGCGGGCTGGCCGGCGTCGCAACATCCCAGAGACACACGAGGTCGTGCCCGTGCCCAGGGCCGGCTGACACCACGGGTCTCGCCGAAGCCCGGTCGCCGCGGCGAGCGGCCGTTGGTGGGACCGCAAGAACCCCCGGTCCGGGTGCCCTGACCCGGTGCCGGTGCCGCGGGCGGCGGTACGTTGGCTCCTCGCTCCGTCGACGTGCCGCCGCCCCCTCTGCTGACCCGGCCGGCCGGAGGGTTCAGCCCGGGCGAGCAGCCAGCACGGCGGTGGTGGCCGGACCGAGCCCGAGCGCCAACGCCTCGGTGAGGTCCGCGGCGGTGTCCACATCCAGCCGCAGGGACGGCCAGTCACCGGCCAGCTCGGCAGCGCCGGAGGCCCGGTGCGCGGCCCTCGAGCCGGCGCCGTAACGGGGGTCGAGGGTGGCGCCCGGCCGGGCCGCCAGCAGCGTGGTGCCGGTGCCGGCGGCGTCGGCCACGAACGCCCGCCGGTGCTGGCCTGCCGCCGCCAGCGCGTGTACCAGCTCGGCCGGCCGGAGCGCGGCCAGGTCCGCGGAGAGCACGGCCACGCCGTGCGCCGGGCTGAGCTCGGCCGCCCGGGCCGCGCCGTAGGCCAGCGCCGGGTTGAGCCCGCTGTCGGGCAGGTCAGGCAGCACGGTCGCGCCGAGGGCGGTCAGCCGCGGCGCCGCGTCGACGTCGTCGGTCACCGCCAGCACCCGGGCCACCGCCGGGCAGGCCAGCGCCGCCACCGTGGTGTCGAGCGCCAGCGCCAGCGCCAGCTCGCGGTGCGCGGCGGCCGGCCGGGTGGCGTCGTACAGCCGGCTCTTGGCCAGCGGCAGCCGCTTGACGGGGATCACGATCGACCAACGCATCGTGCTCCTATCCTGTCAGGCAGACTGGCGGCGCAGGCTGGCGGCCAAGGCAGGCTGGCGGCCACGTACGTGCGGTGTTGTCTACGCGGTGCTGCCGCGGGTGAGAGAGTGGCCATGGAGCGTCGCAAGCATCCCAAGCTCAACCTGTGGCTTCGGATCCCCTGGCTGGTGTGCATCCCGGTCACCTGGCTGCTGTTCCGCAAGCAGTGGCGCGGCCTGGAGCACATCCCGGCCAGCGGCGGTGCCATCGTGGTGGCCAACCACATCTCCTACGCCGACCCGGCGTCGTTCATCAACTTCATCTACGACGCCGGACGCATCCCGCGCTTCCTGGCCAAGAGCAGCCTGTTCGACGTCTTCCTCCTCGGCCGGGTGATGCGCCGGTGCGCGTGCATCCCGGTGTACCGCGGCTCGGCCGAGGCCAAGGACTCGCTGCGTGCGGCGGTGGCGGCGGTGCGGGCCGGCGAGTGCGTGGTGATCTACCCCGAGGGCACCGTCACCCGGGATCCGGACTGGTGGCCGATGCTGGCCAAGACGGGGGTGGCCCGGCTGGCGCTGGAGACCGACGTACCGGTGATCCCGGTGGCGCAGTGGGGGCCGCAGCTCGCGGTGGACGTCTACAACAAGAGGTACCGACTGCTCGGCCGGCGCAAGCCGGTCACGGTGCAGGCCGGGCAGCCGGTGGACCTGTCGGCGTACCGGGACCAGCCGGTCACCGGAGCACTGCTGCGTGAGGTGACCGACGTGGTCATGCGGGCGGTCCGCGACCAGCTCGCCGAGATCCGGGGCGAGACCCCGCCGGCCGAGTTCTACCGCCGGCCCAAGCCGGCGGCGAGCGCGGAGCCGGCGTGAGGCAGGCGGCGGTGCTCGGCGCCGGGTCGTGGGGTACGGCGTTCGGCAAGGTGCTGGCCGACGCCGGCACCGACGTCGCGCTGTGGGCCCGCCGGGAGGACCTGGCCGCGGCGATCGCCGAGAAGCGGGAGAACCCCGACTACCTGCCCGGCATCCGGCTGCCCGACCGCCTTGCCGTCACCTCGGACGTGACGGCCGCCCTGGCCGGCACCGACATCGTGGTGCTGGCCGTGCCGGCGCAGACGCTGCGGGCCAACCTGGACGGCTGGTCCGGGCTGATCCCGTCCAACGCCACCCTGGTCAGCCTGGCCAAGGGCGTCGAGCTGGGCACCTGCAAGCGGATGAGCGAGGTCGTCCGCGAGGTCGCCGTGGTGCGGGCCGAGCGGGTCTGCGTGCTGTCCGGCCCGAACCTGGCCCGCGAGATCGCCGAGGGCCAGCCGGCCGCAACGGTGGTCGCCTGCGTGGACCACGACCGGGCGGTGGCCGTGCAGCACGCTTGCGCGACGCCGTACTTCCGGCCGTACACCAACACCGACGTGGTCGGCTGCGAGCTCGGCGGCGCGGTGAAGAACGTGATCGCGCTGGCCTGCGGGATCGCCGAGGGGATGGGCTTTGGCGACAACACGCTGGCCTCGATCATCACCCGTGGGCTGGCCGAGACGGCCCGGCTTGGGGTGGCGCTCGGCGCCGAGCCGCTGACCTTTGCCGGGCTGGCCGGGCTGGGTGACCTCGTCGCCACCTGCAGCTCGCCGCTGTCTCGCAACCGCACCTTTGGCGAGCGGCTCGGGCGCGGCGAGACCGTCGAGCAGGTGACCGCGGCGACCCGGCAGACTGCCGAGGGGGTCAAGAGCTGCCGGTCCATCCTGGAGCTGGCCCGGCGGCACGGCGTGGACATGCCGATCACCGAGCAGGTGGTCCGGGTGGTGTACGAGGGCGAGGCGATCGGGGACATGGTCCGGGCGCTGATGGGCCGCGAGACCAAGCCCGAATGACGTGGTGCGCGCCCGGCTGAGTGCGCCGGCCGAGTGCGCCCGTGTGGTCACCTCTCGGCGTTGTGGTGACCTGTCGTTGTCGTCGGCGCTCGTGTGGTGACCTCTCGGCGTTGTGGTGACCTGTCGTTGTCTCCGCAGCCCGTGTGGTGACCTCTCGTTGGGCGGGGCGAAGCGACCGGGACATGGTCTAGGCGCTGATCGGCCGGGAGACCAGGCCCGAATGAGTGGAGGAGAATGAGCGGCCCGAACGAGTGGGTACGAAGGAGCGACCGGATGAGCGAGCCCGGGGACGGCACCCGCAGTGTCCGCGCCGGGCTGCCCACCCCGGTCGTCGGGGCGCCGCTGCTGCCGGGGCCGGTGTTCGCCGCGCCGTTCCACCTGGCCGGGGAGCCGGCCCCGGCGGGCGAGCCGCCGATCGGCTACGGCCGGCCGGACAACCCGACCTGGCGCCACCTGGAGCGGGCGCTGGCCGAGCTCGACGGAGCCACCGAGACCGTGGTGTTCGCCTCGGGCATGGCCGCCGTCGCCGCGGTGCTCTTCACCGTGTTGCGCGCGGGAGCCACCGTGGTCATCCCGTCCGATGGGTACTACGCCGTCCGGCCACTGGCCGCCGTCCGGCTTGTGGCGTTCGGCGTCGAGGTCCGGCAGGCACCCACGGTCGGGCCGTACGAGCTGGCCGGCGCCGCCCTGGTGCTGGTCGAGACCCCGAGCAACCCCAGCCTGGACGTGTGCGACCTGGCTGCCCTCGTCGCCACCGCACACGCGACCGGTGCGCTGGTCGCCGTCGACAACACCACCGCGACGCCGCTCGGCCAGCGCCCGCTCGACCTCGGCGCTGACGTTGTGGTCGCCAGTGACACCAAGGCGCTGGCTGGGCACAGCGACCTGCTGCTTGGCCACGTCAGCGTCCGTGACCCCGACCTGGCCGCCCGGATCCGGTCCTGGCGCACCCATGCCGGCGCGATCCCCGGCCCGTTCGAGGCCTGGCTGGCGCACCGTTCGCTGGGCACGCTCGACCTGCGGCTGGCCCGGCAGGCGGCCAACGCGCTCGCCCTCGCCGAGCTGCTGCGCGGCCGGCCGGAGGTCACCGGGCTGCGCTACCCCGGGCTGCCCACGGACCCGGCGTACCCGCTCGCCGTCCGCCAGATGCGCCGGTTCGGCGGGGTGCTGAGCTGCGTGCTCCCCGACGCCGCCCACGCCGACGCGATGGTCGCGGCCTCGACGCTGCTGACCGCGGCGACCAGCTTCGGCGGGCTGCATACCACGGTCGACCGCCGGGGCCGGTGGGGCGGCGACGACGTGCCCGACGGGTTCGTCCGGATCTCCGCGGGGTGCGAGGACACCGCCGACCTGGTCGCCGACTGCGCGCGGGCGCTCGACCGGGCTCGCCGGTAGGGTGCGTGGCCGTGACCGAGCAGCCGCGCAGGATCCGGGTGGCCGTCGTGTTCGGCGGCCGCAGCACCGAGCATGCGATCTCGTGCGTGTCCGCCGGCAGCGTGCTGGCGGCGCTGGACCGGGACACCTACGACGTCCTGCCGGTCGGGATCACCCGCGACGGCGCGTGGGTGCTGGCCGACGACGACCCGGCGGCGCTGGCCATCCGGGGCCGGACGCTGCCGAGCGTGACGGCGGCCACCGCCGTGGTGCTGCCCGGAGACCCGACCGCGGGCGGGCTGTCGGTCCTCTCGCCGGGTGCCGGCGCGGCCCGGCTGCTCGGCGCGGTGGACGTGGTCTTCCCGGTGCTGCACGGGGCGTACGGCGAGGACGGCACCATCCAGGGCCTGCTGGAGCTGGCCGGGACGCCGTACGTCGGGTCCGGTGTGCTGGCCAGCGCCGCCGCGATGGACAAGGAGTTCACCAAGAGGCTGCTGCTGGCCGCGGGGCTGCCGGTGGCCGACTACGCGGCGGTGCGGCCGGGCCAGTGGCCGACCGAGGAGGAGCTGGAGCGGCTCGGCCTGCCGGTCTTCGTCAAGCCAGCCCGGGCCGGGTCGAGCATCGGCATCACCAAGGTCAAGGACGCCGCCGACCTGCCGGCCGCGATCGCGCACGCCCGGGAGGTCGACCCGAAGGTGCTCGTCGAGGCGGCGGTGGTCGGCCGCGAGGTGGAGTGCGGCGTGCTGGAGCGCCTGGACGGCGGCCCCCCGGACACCAGCCTGCCGGGCGAGATCCGGGTGGTGAGCGACCACGACTGGTACGACTTCGAGGCGAAGTATCTCGACGACGTCTGCGAGTTCGACATCCCGGCCGAGCTGCCGACCGAGGTGACCGAGCGGGTGCGGGCGCTCGCGGCCCGGGCGTTCAGCGCGCTGGACTGCGCCGGGCTGGCCCGGGTCGACTTCTTTGTCGGCGCCGACGGCACGCCGACCATCAACGAGCTGAACACCATGCCCGGGTTCACCCCGATCTCGATGTTCCCGCGGATGTGGCAGGCCAGCGGGCTCGGCTGCCCCGAGCTGGTGGACCGGCTGGTCCGGCTCGCGCTGCGGGCCGGCACCGGCCTGCGCTGAGCGGCAGCTCCCGACGACCCGACCCAGCTCCCGCGGCCTCAGCCCCCCGGGTGGATGGGCCGGGCGGGCAGGGCGTCCGTGATGTCCTTGGCCAAGTCCACGACCGGCGCGCTGGAGTACGCCGCCGGCACGCTGAGCTCGACGTACACCGGCCGGTCCACCACCGTCCACACCGCCGCGGCCGGGCCCGGGTCGACGTACCACTGCACGCCGTTGACCACGGTCAGTGCGCTGGCCCGGACGAACCCGGCCGGGCGCGGCATCCCGCAGCGCAGCACCAACGGGGGCTCGCCCCAGGCGGCGACGTACCGCGAGCTGGACCGGGCCGGGCGCGACCGCTGGCCAGCCAGCGTGACCGGAAGCCGCGAGATGACCGCCGGGCAGCTCCGGTCGGCCGCGGCGGAGGCGGGTGGCGGGACGACGTCCACCGGACCGAGCGCTCCGCTGGACGCCGGCTGGGTCGAGGGAGGGGACGGCGCGGGCGAGGTCAGCGCGCCACGGTTGAGCAGCAGGATGAGCAGCACCGTCACGGGCACCGCCACGGCGGTGGCGACCAGGGTGGCGCGGCGTCGGGTGGTGTCGATGGGTGGTCCTGGGAGCTGGCGGGCGGTCAGCGGTCAGCGTAGTTGGCTACAGGTGCACCACGGGGCAGGTCAGGGTGCGGGTGATGCCCGGCACCGCCTGCACCTTCGCGACCACCAGCTTGCCCAGCTCGTCCATGTTGCGTGCCTCGGCCCGAACGATCACGTCGTACGGCCCGGTCACGTCCTCCGCCATCGTGACGCCCTTGAGGTCGGCGATCTCCTGGGCCACCTGGGCCGCCTTACCGACCTCGGTCTGGATCAGGATGTAGGCCTGGACCACGGCGAGCCCTTTCGACATCGGTACACGGGAGGAAGGTAGAACTTACCCCATAGTGATCGAATGCAGGGGAGGAAGACCATCACCGTCGCCGACGCCGGAGAGTTCGGCCTGATCCGCCGGGTCACGGCGCGCGCGCTGCCAGGCGAGTTCACCCTGCTCGGGCCGGGTGACGACGCGGCCGTGCTGCGCGCCGCCGATGGTCGGGTCGTGGTCACCACCGACCTGCTGGTGGAGGGCCGGCACTTCCGCCGGGACTGGTCGACGGCGTACGACGTGGGCCGCAAGGCGGCCGCGCAGAACCTCGCCGATGTCGCCGCGATGGGTGCGGTGCCGACCGGGATCGTGGTTGGCCTGGCCTGCCCGCCCGACCTGCCGCTGGACTGGGCGGACGGGCTGGCCGACGGGCTGCGGGACGAGTGCGGGCTGGTGCGCGTCGGGGTGGTCGGCGGGGACGTGTCCCGGTCGGAGGTGCTGACCATCGCGGTGACCGCGCTCGGCGACCTGGAGGGCCGGCCGGCGGTGACCCGGTCCGGCGCGCGGCCCAGCGACCAGGTGGCGGTGGCTGGGAAGCTGGGCTGGGCGGCGGCCGGGCTGGCGGTGCTGGCGCGGGGGTTCCGCTCGCCGGCCGCCGTGGTCAACGCCTACCGCCGGCCCGAGCCGCCGTACGCCGCCGGCCCGCAAGCCGCCACGCTCGGCGCCACCGCGATGATCGACGTGAGCGACGGGCTGGTTGCCGACCTCGGTCACGTCGCCCGGCTCTCAGCGGTGCGGGTCGAGCTGGGGTCGGGGGCCTTCGAGGTGCCGGCCCGGCTGCGGGAGGTCGGCAGCGCGCTCGGCCTGGATCCGCTCGACTGGGTGCTCTCCGGGGGCGAGGACCACGCGCTGGCGGCGACGTTCCCGGCCGGCGTGGCGCTGCCTGAGGGGTGGCTGGTGGCTGGCCGGGTGGTCGAGGGCGCTGGCGTGCTGGTGGACGGCGAGGAGTACGCCGGCCCGCCCGGCTGGGACCACTTCGGCTGAGGCACCGGAGCCGGCGCCTCGCGACGGTCCCGCCATCTGCGTCGAAACCGGCTGGCTCGGGCCTGATCCGGGCGTACGGTTCGGACCATGTCGATCCCACGGTTGTTTCCGCGTGTCCTGGCGGTCGCCTCGGTGTTGCTGGCCGCCACGGGGCTGCTCACCGCCGCGGTGCCGGCGGCCGCCGTGTCAGGCACGGTGCCAACGGTGGCCCCGGCCGGCGCGGGGCACGGCGCGTCGTACTACCTCTCGCTCGGCGACTCGCTGTCGGTCGGCGTACAGCCGGACGCCGGGGGCCACAACCAGCTTACTGACGACGGGTACGCCGACCAGTTGTACGCCCGGCTCGCCGAGAGCGACCGCCGGCTCCGGCTCGTCAAGCTGGGCTGCTCCGGCGAGACCACGAGCACCCTCCTGGACGGCGGGATCTGCGACTACGGCGCCGCCGGGTCGCAGCTCGCCGCGGCGGTGGCGTTCCTGCGGGCGCACCGCGGGCGGGTCGAGCTGGTCACCATCGACGTCGGCGCGAACGACATCACGCCCTGCGCCACGCCTGCCGGCATCGACGCGGCGTGCGTGGTCCGGGTGCTGGCCTTGCTCTCGGCCAACCTCACCCGGATCATGGCTGGCCTGCGGGCGGTCGCGCCCCACGTCGAGATCCGGGCGATGACGTACTACGACCCGTTCCTCGCGGCGTGGCTCACCGGCCCGTCCGGGCAGGCGCTGGCGGTGGCGTCCATCGGGCTGACCGTCGTCCTGAACGCCACGCTGTCGGGGGTCTACCTGAGGTACGGCGCCCGGATCGTCGACGTGCAGGGCGCGTTCTCCACCACCGACCTGGCGACCCAGGTGCCCGGGCCGGGCGGCTCGGCGATCCCGCTCGCGGTGGCCCGGATCTGCGCCTGGACCTGGATGTGCGCGCCGGCTCCGGTCGGCCCCAACGTCCACGCGAACAAGGCCGGGTACGCCGTCATCGCGGACGCCTTCGACTAGCCACCATTCTTGCCGATCATCGAGCAGTCCGTGTGGTCACCTCTCGGTGTTGTGGTGACCTGTCGTTGTCTGTGCCGGCCGTGTGGTGACCTGTCGGTGTTGTGGTGACCTCTCGGCGGAGAGAGGTGGGCCATATTGACACTGTTACGTTAACAGTGTCAATATGGCCGGTATGGATGACGTTGGCCTGTGGACGCTGGACCAGCTCACCGAGCGGGTCGCCGCCGCGCTGTCGGTGGACTACGACGGCGCGCCGACCGGCCGGGTGCGTGACATCCCGGACCGGCGCTCGATCCGGTGGTACGCGACGATCGGCCTGGTCGACCGGCCGGCCGCCATGCGGGGTCGGACCGCGCTGTACGGCGACCGGCATCTGGCCCAGATTGTGGCGATCAAGCGCCGGCAGGCTGACGGGCGGACGCTCGCCGAGATCCAGGCCGAGCTGGCCGGCGCACCCGAGGAGCTGCTGCGCGAGATCGCTCGGGTGACGGCGGACGGCCGGGCCAACGCGGCGCCCGGCGGCGCACCGGTCCGGGCCCGGTTCTGGGCGGACGCGGTGCCGCGCCGCGGCGCCGAAGCTCAGGTCACCGCTGCGCCCGGCCCAGCTTCGGACGCCGTACCGGAACCTGTGCTGGGCAGAGAACCTGTGCCGGACCCAACGCCGGGCGCACTGCCGGAGCCCGCGCCCGAGCCAGTGCTGGCCGGCGTCCGGCTGGTACCCGGGGTGACGCTGCTGCTGGACCGCACGCCCCGGCCTGCCGACCTCGCCGCGATCCGCGCCGCCGCCGGACCGTTGCTCGACCTGCTCGCGGCGCGCGGTCTGCGCACCGACCAGCACCGCACCGACGAAGGGGAGCCGTCGTGACCGTTGAGACAGCACCGATGAGCACCGCCGAGCTGGCCCGGATCGCGGCCCCGGTCGAGGACGCCGGTCTCGGCGCGCTGCGCACCCGGCTGGGCAACCTGCCACTGGACGAGCTGACCGTGACCGCCAGGATCACCGGGCTGGCCGCGGACACCGAGCTGACCCAGGGCTTTCACAACCCGTTTGACGAGCCGCTGGAGGCGACGTACATCTTCCCGCTGCCGGACCGGGCCGCGGTGACCGGCATGCGGATGGAGGCCGACGGGCGGGTGGTCGAGGCCGAGCTGGCCGAGCGCGGCGCCGCCCGGGCGCGGTACCAGCAGGCCATCGACGCCGGCCAGCGCGCCTCGATCGCCGAGGAGGAGCGCCCAGACGTGTTCACCATGCGGGTCGGCAACATCCTGCCCGGCGAGCGGGTCACCGTCCGGCTGTCGCTGGCTGGCCGGCTGCCGTATGAGGACGGCGCGGCGACCTACCGGTTCCCGCTGGTGGTCGCGCCGCGTTACGTGCCGGGCGAGCCGCTGCCCGGCCAGCCGGTCGGCGCGGGCTGGGCATGGGACACCGACGCCGTGCCGGACGCCTCCCGGATCAGCCCGCCGGTCCTGCTGCCCGGCTTCCCGAACCCGGTCAGGTTGTCCGTCGAGGTCACCGTCGACCCGGCCGGGTTGCCGCTGTCCGGCGTCCGGTCCAGCCTGCACGCGGTGACCGAGGTGGACGGCGTGATCCGGGTCCGGCCGGGCGAGCGGGCGGACCGTGACGTCGTGCTGCGGCTCGGGTACGGCGGGGCGGCCGGGCTGAGCGGCGCGCTCGCGCTGGCCACGGACGTCGCGGGGGACGGCGCCGCCGGGGCGGAGGGCACGTTCTGGCTGACGGTGCTGCCGCTGGAGGCCGCCGGCGCGGCCCGGCCGCGTGACGTCGTCCTGGTCCTGGACCGGTCCGGCAGCATGGGCGGCTGGAAGATGGCGGCCGCCCGGCGGGCCGTGGCCCGGATCGTGGACACGCTGGGCAGCGCCGACCGGTTCGCCGTGCTCGCCTTCGACGACGTCGTCGAGCGGCCGCCGAGCCTGCCGGGCGGGCTGGTCGAGGGCACCGACCGGCACCGCTTCCGGGCGGTGGAGTTCCTCGCCTCGGTGCCTGCCCGGGGTGGCACCGAGCTCTGGCCCGCGCTGGTCGAGGCGGTACGGCTGCTCGCCGACGCCGACGCCGACGCCGACGCCGACGGGGAACGGGACCGGGTGCTGGTGCTGGTCACCGACGGCCAGGTCGGCAACGAGGACCAGATCCTGCGCGAGCTGTCCGGCCCGCTGCACACGCTGCGGGTGCACACGGTCGGCATCGACCGGGCGGTGAACGCCGGGTTCCTGACCCGGCTGGCCGGGCTCGGCGGCGGACGGTGCGAGCTGGTGGAGAGCGAGGACCGCCTGGATGAGGCGATGGATGCGATCCACCGCCGGATCGGCGCGCCCGTGCTGACCGACCTGACCCTGGCGGCCGAAGGCCTGGAGCTGGTGCCGGACACGGTGGTCCCGGCCCGGCTGCCGGCCGTCTTCCCCGGTGCCCCGGCCGTGCTGGCCGGACGGTGGCGGGGCGCCACCGGCGGCGCTGCCGGCGCGCCGGCCGGTGGCGCGGCGATCACGGTCGCCGGCCGGTCGCCGGCCGGCGCGCCCTGGTCGCGGCGGCTGGTCGCCGGTGACGCCGACGCACCGGCACTGACCGCGGTATGGGCGCGCGGACACCTGCGCGACCTGGAGGACCGCTACTCCTCGGCGATGACCACGGCGGAGCTGGCCGGGCTGGAACGGCGGATCGTCGAGACGTCGCTGCGGTTCGGGGTGCTGTGCCGGTTCACCGCGTACGTCGCGGTGGACACCCGGGTGGTCGCTAGCGGTGGTCCGCCGCGCCGGATGGTCCAGCCGGTCGAGCCGACGGACGGCTGGGAGCTGCTCGGCACGGATGCCACCGCCGGGCTGGCCCGGCCGATGGCGGCTCCGGTGGCCGGGGCGCGGCTGGCTCTCGGGCCGGCGGGGCCGGCGGGGTCGGCTGTACCGATGGCGTCCGTCCCGGCAGGGTTCGCCGCGCTGGGCGATCGCCTCGGCCACGCTGACGATGTAGCGCCGGGTCGCCAGTGGGCGCTCCGGCGGCCGACCGTGCCAGGGCCGACCGTGCCAGGGCCGACCGTGCCAGGGCCGACCGTGGCCGGGTTGCGCCGTTGGCTCGCCGGGGAGGTACGCCGGCTGCGGGCGCTGGCCACCGCCACCGCGGCCGAGCGGCTGGATGCGCTGCGTGAGCTCGGCACCCGGCTGGCCGCCCTGGTACAGCAGCCCGGCCTCCACGCCCCGCCGGCCGACCTCGCCATGCTGGCCACCCTGGCCGAGGAGCTGCGTGCCGCCCAGGAGCCGGGCCTGGACGCGTTGTGGGGCCGGGCGCTGGCCGCGCTGGACGGCGTCGTCGCCCCGCCGGCCCGGGCCCGGTTCTGGAAGCGCGCCTGACGAGGCAGGCGACGGCGCAGGCGACGGCGACGGGGCTGCGCCGGCCGCCGCGATAGCGTGGACGGCATGGCGCAGGCCCCTCCCCGCGTGCTGACCGTGGCCGGCTCGGACTCCGGCGGAGGCGCCGGTATCCAGGCCGACCTGAAGACCATGCTGGCGCTCGGCGTACACGGGATGAGCGTGCTCACCGCGGTCACCGCGCAGAGCTCCCGCGGCGTGCAGGGGTGCTGGGAGCTGCCCGTCGAGGCCGTCGCGGCCCAGCTTGCCAGCGTGCTGTCCGACATCGGGGTGGACGCGGTGAAGACCGGCATGCTCGCCTCCGCCGCCATCGTCGAGACCGTCGCCGCCGCACTGTCCACTGTGGACGCACCGGTTGTCGTCGACCCGGTCGGGCTTAGCACGCACGGTGACCGGCTGCTCGACCCGGCCGCGCTGGACGCGCTGCGGACCCGGCTGCTGCCGCTGGCCCGGGTGGTCACGCCGAACATCGCCGAGGCCGAGTGGCTGTCCGGCCGGCCCATCCGTACCGACGCCGACGTGCTGCGGGCGGCCAAGGCCATCGCGGCCTACGGCCCGGCCGCCGTCCTCGTCACGGGGGGTCACCGGTCCGGCGACCGCGCCGTCGACCTGCTCCTGGACGGCGACGCCGTGCACAGCTTCGACGGTCCCCGGCATGCCAACCGGCACACCCACGGCACCGGCTGCACCCTGGCCAGCGCCATCGCCGCCCGGCTGGCCCGTGGCGACCCGCTGCCCACCGCCGTCGCGGCGGCCAAGGACTACGTCACCGGCGCGCTCGCGGCCGGCTTCGCCCTGGGCGCCGGCATCGGCCCGATCGACCACGGCTGGTCCCTCCGGTGAGCCGGGCTGTCCGCACGGAGGTCCGGCCGTACGACGACCCGGTGGCGAGCGGGCTGGTGGCCGAGGTGCAGGCGGAGTACCTCATGCGGTACGGCGGCATGGACCGCTCGGCGGTCGACCCGGCCGAGTTCGCCCCGCCGCGCGGGCTGTTCCTGGTCGGCTGGCTGGACGGTGCGGCGGTCGCCTGCGGTGGGTGGCGGGCGCACCCCGAGCCGGTGGCCGGGCGGGCCGCGGTGGAGGTGAAGCGGATGTACGTCGCGGCCGGCGCGCGCCGCTGCGGCCTGGCCAGCAGGCTGCTGGCCGAGCTGGAGAGCACCGCGGCGGCCGCCGGGTTCGGGTACGTCGTGCTGAGCACGGGAAACCGGCAGCCGGAGGCGATCGCGCTGTACCAGGAACGCGGCTACCACGCGGTGCCGCCGTTCGGCACTTACGCCAGCTCGGCCAGCGCGTGGTTCTTCGGCAAGTCGCTGTAGGTCGGCACGGGGAGTCCAGGATTGGGGAGTTGGAGAGTTGGGGAGTCCAGGATTGGGGGAGTCCGGCGCTAGGGTGCGCGGCATGGGAGTGGTGACGATCTCGGCGACGTACGGCTCCGGTGGTGGCGAGATCGGGCGGGCGGTCGCCACGGGGCTGGACCTGCCGTTCTACGACCAGGCCATCCCGGCCGACGTGGCCCGTCGGCTCGGCGTACCGCTGCCGGACGCGGAGTCCAAGGACGAGACGTTCGACGTCGGCCTGTGGCGGGTGCTGTCATCGATGGCGTTGGCGCCCGACCTGGCGGGGGCGGGGCCGCTGGCGTTCGCGACGATCTCGGACGAGCGGGCGTTCCGGGACCAGACCGAGCAGGTGATCATCGAGGTCGCGGCCGGCGCCGGTGGGGTGATCTTGGGCCGGGCGGGTGCCTTCGTGCTGCCCCGCGACGCGCCGGAGGCGCTGCACGTCCGGCTGGACGGGCCGGAGGAGGCCCGGCTGGCGGTGCTGGCCCGGCTCTTTCCGGCCGAGGCCGAGGGTACGCTGCGGCACCGGCTTCGCGGGAACGACGGCGTCCGGGCGGCGTACGTCCGGCGCTTCTACCGGGCCGACCCGGCGCACTGCCAGCATTACCACCTGGTCGTCGACTCGACCGCGCTGCCCTGGGACGTGGTGGGGACGATGGTGGTCGCCGCGGCGCGGGCCCGTGGCATCGGCGGGCGACCGGCGTGACCGGTCCGATCGTCGCGGCGCTGGACGGGCACCACCCGCGGATCGCGCCGGACGCCTGGCTGGCGCCGACCGCGGTGGTGGTCGGGCGGGTGTGGATCGGGCCGGGCAGCAGCGTCTGGTACGGCGCGGTGCTGCGCGCGGAGGACGCCGACGTCGTGCTCGGCGCGGGTTGCAACGTCCAGGACTGCTCGGTGCTGCATGCCGACCCCGGGTTCCCGTGCGTGCTGGGTGACCGGGTGTCGCTGGGGCATCGGGCGGTGGTGCACGGGGCGCGCATCGACGACGACGTGCTGGTGGGCATGGGCGCGGTGGTGCTCAACGGCGGCCGGGTCGGGAGCTGGTCGGTGGTGGCGGCCGGGGCGGTGCTGCGGCCGGGCTTCGAGGTGCCGGCGGGCGTGCTGGTGGCGGGTGTGCCGGCGAAGGTGGTCCGGCCGGTCACCGACGCCGAGCGGGACATGGTCCGGCTGACTGCGGCGGCCTACCGGCACAAGTCCGACCTGCACCGCGCCGCGTTCCCCGCCTGACGACCCGGCGCCGGCATGCCGCAAAGGTGCCGTCGGCGGCCAACCCGGTAGCGGCGCCAACGCCTGGCAGGCCCCGCCGCATCATCGCGTTGCCGGTCCTTGCTGCGCCGCGTCGAGATTCGCAACGGAGCGCGCACTCGCCAACTCACCCCGACCTGACCACCCGGCCCCACCTGCCCCAACCCACCACCGGAACCCCGCGAACCGGCGTGCGTCCGCCCGGGCCACCAGCACGCCCTCACACCCCAAACCACCCCTGGGGTGGCTGAGCGAGAAAAGGGGCCTACTCCCCAACGGCGCTACTGCTACTGGTGCCGCGGCCGCGGGGTGTCCTGTCGACACTCACCGAAAGCTGCGACCACAGCTGCATCATGCGCACGGACGACTCCTCCCACGTGGGTGCCGCGGACTGGTTGTTCCTGAGTTGAGCGCGCCGTTGACGCCGCTCCTGCGGAGCCGCGCACAACCGGACCACGTGACCGGCGAATGCCGCCGCATCGTCGGCGAAGCAGACGGCCGACCGCAGCGGTTCGGGTATACCCTCGATCCCGCCCACGGTCGTCGATACGAGCAGACAGGCGCGGCGGATCGCCTCGATCACCTTGACCTTCACGCCGCCGCCAATGCGTAGCGGGCACAGAACGATGTCGGACCGATCCAACTCGGCCGGCAGGTCGCTCACGTACCCACGAATGTCGGCACCTGGGCATTCACTGGCCAAGCTGGCCAGGTCCGGCGAAAGGTTGACTCCGGCGAGTACCAGATGCGCTCCGGGGATGTGTTCGCGAATCCGCGGAAAAATGTCTGTGACCAGCCAGACGAACGCGTCTCGGTTGGGGGGATAGTCGTAGTCGGCGAGAAACAGCAACCGGGGAGAGACCAGGTAGCCCTCGTCGTCCGGCTTGCCCGAGCCGGCCGGCAGGTGGTCCCAGCCGTTCGGGATGAGGTGCGGGAGGACCGTCGGCTCCCGGCGCCGCATCTCGGCGGCGTCTTCTGGGCTGAGCGCGACTACCGCTCCCGCCAGTCGCCAGGCTCGCTGCTCGCTTCCGCGCAGTATGGCGATCTGATCTTCCGACACGGGCTCGCCCGTCTCCGCGAGCTGCTCGAGCAGCTGCGACTCGATGTTGTGGTCGACGATGACCGTACGGGCCAACAACTCCGGTGGGACCAGCTTAAGCAGGTAGTGGCCCTCTAGATGCACGACGTCGTAGCCAGCGCCCTGTACGGCTAGGCGCCGCAGGTGTGCGGTAGCCGGACCGGAGGCCCGGTCCGGGCCCGGTCCGGGGGCTGACTCATCGACGAAGACATCGGTGCGGAGGCCGGAAAGGTCCGGCACCGCTGTCAGATGCCGGCTGACGTCCGCATCGGGCGCGACGACGACGAGGTCGATGCGGGTCTCATCCAACGCGCGATGCAGCAGTTTCGCGCAGCGGATGCGGCCGCCGCCTACCGCCGGCCACAGCATGTCGTGTGAAATGAAGAGCACTCGAGATCTGGCACCGCGGTAGACACCACTCGGGTGGCTAGTCTCCATGAAACCTCCAGAGGTCCCCACCGGCGGCGCCGCGGCTGGATTCGCCGGCTTCCCTGGCACGGCCGCCGCACGGCGATCGAAGCTAGGAATGAGTCGCCCGAAATTGTGAAATTATCCGATTTGCGCCGCTCGTCAAGCACATTGAGGTTACTGCCAACCAAAGGTACACCTTGATAGTATACGAGGCTGCGCAGCAAGTGGTCTGGTACGCCTTCCGTGCCGCTTCCCCTACTACGAAGGAAGTTCTGCCATGCGAGTTCTCGTCACTGGAGGTGCCGGCTACGTCGGCTCATCGCTGGTCCCCTTGCTGCTCGGCGAGGGTCATCACGTGCGGGTCCTCGACCATATGAGGAGCGGCGGGGAGGGACTCCTGAGCTGCTGCGCGAATCCCCGTTTCCAGATAGTCCGCGGGGATGTGTCCGACGAGGAGGCACTGGTGTCCGCGCTCGAGGACATGGACGCGGTAGTGCACCTTGCGGCGCTGGTAGGTCACCAGGCGTGCCAGCGTGAGCCGGCGTACACGTGGACGACGAATGTGGACGGTACGCGCCGCCTGCTCGAGTTCCGCGGCCCGGACCAACGGGTGTTGTTCGCCTCGACCGGCAGCGTCTACGGAAAAGTTCGGGACGCGGTGTGCACTGAACAGACTGACGTCAACCCGCTGACGGTATACGCCAAGTCAAAAGTCGCCGCCGAGGAACTGGTGCTGACGGCCGGAAACAGCGTTGTCTTCCGATACGCGACGGCCTTCGGGGTGAGCCAGCGACTGCGCCTCGATCTTCTTGTTAACGACTTCGTGTACCAGGCCGTGCAGCGCGGTAACCTTATTGTCTACCAGGGCGACTCTCGGCGGACGCTCGTTCACGTCCGGGATATGGCGCGATCGATCGCCTTCGCCTTGCAGCGCTGGGATTCATTCGTTGACGACATCTACAATGTCGGCAACGAGAGCCTCAACCTCTCCAAGGCTGAAATTGCCCATACCATCCGTGAGCGCGTCAACTGCTATCTGCACTTTGCCGAGTTCGCCTCTGACCCGGATCAACGTGACTACTTCGTGTCGTACGAGAAGATTCGCAACAAGGGCTTTGTGACAGAGGTCGACCTCGCGACCGGGCTGTCCGAGCTGATACCAGCAGTTCGGCTGGTCGCGTGATGTCGACCTCAGCCGGCACCTGGCCGCTGGCACAGCTGCAATGTGCCGGCTGGGAGAACGGAGGCCGTCAGTGACAGCGCTGCCAAGCGAAAGAGACACCTGCCGGATCTGTGGCTCGCCCGCCCTGCGCGAGGTGCTCGATCTCGGCAATCTCGCGGTGTCAGACTTCGTAGCCGATGCCGATCCTGTGCACGCGCCGCTGGTACTAGTGCTGTGCGATCCAGATGAGGGCGGCTGCGCATTCGTACAACTCAAACATCGGGTGCTGGACCAGGCCCTCCTGTACACACGCTACTGGTACCGTTCTGGCACCAACGAGTCGATGCGGGCCGCGCTGGCGGATATCGTTAGGGAGGCACAGACCGCGGTGCAGCTCCGAGCCGGCGACATCGTCGTCGACATCGGGGCGAATGATGGCACATTGCTCAGAGCGTACGGACGCGGTGACCTGCGGCTAGTGGGATTCGAGCCAGCCGAGAACCTGTTAACCGAGGCTCGCACGGGTACGAACCTTATAATCCCGGAACTCTTCTCCGCGGCCACATTCAAACGCCATCTCGGCGCGGCGGCGCGGGCTCAGCTGATAACGTCGATCGCGATGTTCTATGATCTTGAGGAACCGCACGAGTTTGTCCAGGAAGTCGCCGAAATCCTGGCGCCGGACGGACTGTGGATCGTGCAGATGGCGTACCTGCCCACGATGCTCGACACCAACAACTTCGACAATATTTGCCACGAGCACGTAGGATATTATTCGCTTGCCGTGATGGACCGACTGGTCCGCGCGCACGGGCTCGAGATTCGAGATGTCGAGCTGAACGACGTCAATGGGGGCAGCTTCCGCATCTACCTACAGCATGAAGACCATGCCGATGCGCGATGGCGCTCGAACGGAGCGGATGAGCGGGTCGCCCGCCTAGCCCAGGCCGAACGCGCTCAGCGGCTGACCGAGACCGACAAGTACCGATGGTTCGCGGACCGCATGCGCGACATAAAGGAGACCGTCCGCAACTTCATTCTCCAGGAGCTGGCGAACGGCAAGGTCTTCCATGTCTACGGCGCGTCGACGAAGGGCAACACGATTCTCCAATACTTTGGGCTCGATCATCGTCATTTCCAGCTCGCGGCGGACCGCAACAGCGACAAGTGGGGCCTCCGGACAGTGCTTACCAACATACCTATCGTGTCCGAGGAAGTCTCCCGGGCAGCACGGCCGGACTACTATTTCGTTCTTCCCTGGCACTTCCGGGAGACATTCCTGACGCGCGAGCAGGCGTTCCTCGGCTCCGGGGGTGGCATGATATTCCCGCTACCTGAGCCCTTGCTTGTCCACATGACCGGTGGAGAGCTGCGGGAAAGTGTCCTCGGAGCAGCCAGTGCGCGCACGTCGTCTCTGTCGCGGGAGGACATGCACCGTGGGTGATGCTTGGCTCAACGAGGTGGTGGTGCGCGACCGGAGCATCGGATCGCTCCGCGACACTATCGGCGAAAGCCGGCTGCTCCGCGTCGAGGGTGCGGCGCGCCAACTGCTGGCGGCCCTGCGTGGACGACGGATCGTCAATATCAACTCAACGCCGACCGGCGGCGGCGCAGCGGAGATGCTGCAGAACCTGGTGGCATATGTCCGTGGCCTGCAGATTGACTGTCGGTGGCTCGTCATCGGTGGCGATGCCGTGTTCTTCACGATCACCAAACGCATCCACAACCGGGTCTACGGGTTCTCGGGGGACAGTGGTGCGCTCGGCGACGCGGAGCGCCGACACTACGAGCGAGTCCAGAGTGTCGTGGCGGAACAGCTTGTGGCGTTTCTCCGACCTGATGACCTCGTCCTCATCCATGACCCACAGCCGCTCGGGCTTGCGCCCGCGATCCGGGATCTCGGCGCACGCACGGTGTGGCGATGCCATATCGGCACCGACTACCGCAACGAATTCACCGAGGAGGCTTGGGACTTCCTGCGGCCTTACCTCGACAGGCTCGACGCCTACGTCTTCACCCGGGCCAGCTTCGCGCCTACGTGGCTTGACCCCAGCAGGGTCGTCATCATTCCACCGTCCATCGACCCATCGTCGCCGAAGAACCGGCCGCTGGACGGCCGCACCGTGCATCGGATCCTGGCCCACTGTGGCCTCCAGCGGGGAGAGCCCGGTCCGACTCTCACATTCGTCCGGGCCGACGGCAGCCGGACACTGCTTCGGCGGCACGCCGACGTGCTGCAGTCAGGGCCGCCGGCTCCACCAGACGCTCCGCTGGTTGTGCAGGTGTCCCGCTGGGACCGGATGAAGGACATGGGCGGGGTGATGCAGGCATTTGCCGACAACCTTGCCCAGATGGGAGACGCGCATTTGGCGCTGATCGGGCCGGCGATCACCGGGTACGCCGACGACCCGACGGCGGCGGAGGTTCTTGTGGACAGCGTGACGCTGTGGCGCACGCTACCGCACGAGGCGCGCGGACGGATCCACCTCGCCTGCCTGCCGATGACCGATCCGGAGGAGAACGCGCTGATGATTAACGCCGTGCAGCGGCAGGCGGCAGTCATCACCCAACTGAGCCTCGCCGAGGGTTTCGGCCTCACCGTGGCGGAGGCGATGTGGAAGTCGAAGCCAGTGATCGCAAGTCGGGTGGGCGGCATCCAGGAACAGGTTATTGATGGAACTGGTGTTCTCGTCCCGTCGGGGGACCATGACGCGGCGGCCGCGGCGCTTGCCGAACTGCTCGCCGATCCGAGCCGCAGGGCCGCTATGGGGCGGGCGGCCCACGAGCGCGCGCAGACGTTCTTCCTCCCCGACCGGCATCTGCTGCAGTACGGGGAGCTGTTCCTTGGTTTGTGCGACCGGTAGCCGTATAGGAACCGCGGCGGGATGAGGTGGCGGTGACAGTCATATACGGGATCGACGCGGGGAGCACCCACACGCGGATCTGTGTGGAGGCGCCCGGCGTCCCTGTTTTCCGCTGGCAGGTCGGCTCGATCAATCCCGCTGCGGTCGGCGCAGCGACCGCCGTGGACCGCCTCCATGAGACGTTCCGCGTCGTTGCCGACGCTGCCGCTGGACGCCCGTCGCTGGGTTGGCTCGCGAGCGCGAGCATCGTCGCGGACACCGCGCCCGAGGAGCTCGCCGTGATGCGTGCGTTGCTACCGCCTGGATCCACGCTCCTGGCCGTCTCCAACGACGCCGTTCCGATGCTTTTTGCACCACCTTTGGCCGACTGCGGGGCTGTCGTGCTCGCCGGCACCGGAAGTGCGTTCATAGGCTGCGACGGCACCACCGTCGTTCAGTTGGGGAGCTACGAATACCTCGGTTCGGACCAGGGCAGCGGGTTCGACATCGGCCTGCACGGCCTTCGGGCGGCGTTGCGTGCTCGCGATGGCATCGGACCGCCCTCAGCCCTGCCCGAATCGCTGTCGCGACACGTGGGCCGGGACCTCGCGAGCGAGGCCAGACACCTCGCGGCTGTCCCGTTCCCGAAGCAAGCCGTCGCGCGTCTCGCTCCGGTTGTGATCCAATGTTGGCTGGGCGGGGATGTCGTCGCGGGCGGGGTGGTGACTGCCGCGGTCGAGTCGTTGGCGGCAGGCGTCGCCCAGGTGCGCCGGCAGCTGCAGCTCGCCGCGGCCAGCGGCACCGTGCTCGCCGGCGGTCTGGTGACCGGCTGCGCGGAGTTCGCCTCGTTTCTACGAGCAGCAATCGAGCGGGCGTGCGGACGCCATCCTCTAACCGTGTGCACCGACCCGGCCGCCACAGTTCTGTCATGTGCGCGGCGCCTAGCGGAGACCGGCAAGGGACGCGCGATCGGACGAGCATACCTGGACAGACATGTCTGGCTGGCCCGGCCCGCCGGCGTCGGCCACGAGTCGGGAGACATCGTTGGTTATGAAGCCTCGCAATAGTTTGCCGGCGGCACACGCAGTGCCCCGGACACTACGGCTGGGCCTGTCGGTCTTGCCGCAGGGCCACTCGCTCACATGCGACGCGGTGCTCTTTGATATGGACGGCACGCTGATTGACTCCCGGGCGTGCCTGGAGCAGACCTGGCGGGCCTGGTGCGCGAGGCACGGGCTCGACGTCGACGCCGTGTTACGCATCTCGCATGGGCGCCAGAATGGCGACACCGTCCGGATCGTGGCCCCGCACCTCGATAGGGACAACGAGATCGCCGCCCTCGCCCGGGCTCAGGAGGACTGTCGAGACGGCATCGTCGCGGTTCGCGGGGCACGCCGGCTCTTGGCGCAGCTCGCTCCCGCGCGTTGGGCGGTGGTGACCTCCGCATGGCGCCGGCTGGCGGAGATCCGGCTCGAATGCGCGGGGCTTCCGCTGCCTTCCGTCCTCATCACCGCCGACGAGATCCAGCGAGGCAAGCCGAACCCGGCAGGCTATCTCAGCGCCGCGGCTCGGCTGGGTATCAAGCCGGCCGCATGCGTGGTGGTGGAGGACGCTCCGGCGGGCATTGCGGCGGCACGAGCGGCCGGCATGCGGGTCATCGGCATCACTACCACTGTCCGGCGTGAAGAACTCGGATGTCAGTGGGTCATCGACGACCTCATGTCCTTGACAGTCCGCACCAGACCAGGCCGCGACGTGGAGCAGCCGAGCAGCGATCGTGACACGTGATCGACGCCCCGGGCCTAGACCGTATGGAGGCGCCGGGCTGTTGGCCGGCGGTGTGGTGCCCGGTGGGGAGGCATCCGGCGCCTGGCTGGCGAGTTGGCGCGGGTCACGACCGGGCCGTGCTCGGTTGTCCGGTGGTGCCGCATTTGCAGGAGGCGTCAGGTCACGAAGTACGGCTGCCGTACCAGGGCGTTGATCGACAGTGCGGCCGGTCCGAAGCACGCACCCACGACACGACTCCGATCGGCGACGGTACGTTCTCCTGGTGTGCCCGGCGCCCATCCTGGCCACCAGCCGAACTGGCCGTACTCGTCGGCGCGGTCGGGATGGCGCGGAACGACCCGGGCAGCGGGGTGACTTGAGGTCTGCGTGCTGGTCGTGTCGCCACCTCGGAGGAGTACCCACCTCCCCTCTGTGGAGAGGACAGCCCGCTCCAGGTGCCACCGCGCCGAGGGCTGCACAGCCACCGGATGGTCTCGTGCGGCGACCCTCTGCAGGTCCAGCCATACCGACCTGTGTACGTCTACCTGTACGCCGACAGTTCCTTCTGCTACGGCGCCCGGAGGACGGCGGCCGGAAGGAGTCGGAGGAGTCCCTCGGCAGCCGCCGCTCCAGCTCCTCCACCCTGGGCGGTCAAGGCCTCGATCTGGGCATCCTTGGCCGCGATGACCACACGCGGCCCGCGCGGGCGGGTTTAGCCCCGGCTGACCTTGCCGGCCTTCAGGCAGGAGGTGCAGACGTTCAACCGCTTGCGGGTGCCGCGGCCCAGCACCGCCCGCACGGTCTGGATGTTCGGGTTCCACCGGCGGTGCGTACGACGGTGGGAGTGTGAGACCGACATGCCGAAGCCCGGTCCCTTGCCGCAGACGTCGCACACGCTTGCCACGGGAGTCTCCTGGAGAACGATCGTTCGATGAGCACGGCTGACCCGGCACCACGGCCGGGCGACCGTTCCGGGCGACCGTTGCAGTGTAGGCACCGCCCCAGCCGCCAACAAAACGGCACGGGCCGAAACCGAACCGTCGCGTCGTACCGGCTGGGTACGCTGCGCGGGACCAGACGCCCGGCGTTGACCAGGAGGTACGGCGTGCTGAGGGCCCTTGACCCGACCGGGGTGCGTGGTTGGTGCGCCGCGGTCGTCGAGGCGCTGGCCGCGCACCAGCAGGAGATCGACGACCTCAACGTCTACCCGGTCCCGGACGGCGACACCGGCACCAACCTGGCGCTGACCGCGCAGGCCGCCGCCACCACCCTGGGCTCGGCCGAGCCGCCGGACGCCGCCGGCTGCCTCGCCCTGCTGGCCCGTGGCGCGGTGCTCGGCGCCCGCGGCAACTCCGGTGTCATCCTCAGCCAGATCCTTCGTGGCCTGGCCGACGCGTGCCCGGCCGGCACCCTCCTGGACGGCGCGGCGCTGGCAGCCGGGCTGGAGCGGGCGGCCGAGCTGGCCTACGCCGCGGTGGCCGAACCGGTGGAGGGCACCATCCTGTCGGTGGCCAGGGCCGCGGCGCTGGCGGCCGGTGCCGTCCGCGACGCCGACCTGTGCGCGGTCGCCGAGGCCGCCGCCCAGGCCGCGACCCAGGCCGTCGCCCGCACCCCGAGCCAGCTCCCCGAGCTGGCCCGGGCCGGCGTGGTCGACGCGGGCGGCCGGGGGCTGGCCGTCGTGCTCGAGGCGTTGCGGACCGTCGTGTCCGGCCGGCCGGGCAACCTGCCGGCGCCCCGCCGGGTGGCCCGCGACCGGCAGGTCCTGGAGGCGGCCCGGGAGACCGGCTCGGCGACGTACGGCTACGAGGTGCAGTACCTCCTGGCGGCGACCGAGGACGCCGTAGCCCGGCTGCGCCTAGAGCTGGCCGAGCTCGGCGACTCGGTCGTCGTGGTGGGCACCGGCGACGGCCTGTGGAACGTCCACGTCCACGTCAACGACGTCGGTGCCGCGGTGGAGTCCGGGGTCGAGGCCGGCCGGCCGTTCCGGATCACAGTCACCCGGTTCGCCGACCAGCACGCCGCGGCCGGCGGGCCGGGCGCCGACGCTGCCGAGCCGGCCGCCGAGCCGCCGCATGCGGGCTCCGCGATCGTGGCGATGGCGCCCGGAGAGGGCCTGTCGCACCTGTTCGAGGCCGAGGGGGTGGTCGTGGTGGCGGGCGGGCCGGGGGAGGGCAGCCCCTCCACCGGCAGCGTGCTGGCCGCGATCGCCGGCACCGGGGCGGCCCGGGTCGTCGTCCTGCCCAACGACGGCAACCTCACCGCGGTGGCCGGCGCCGCGGCCGAGCAGGCCCGGTCGGACGGGGTCCGGGTCGCCGTGGTGCCGAGCCGCTCGCCGGTGCAGGGCTTGGCCGCGGTGGCGGTGCATGACGCGGCGCGGCGGTTCGACGACGACGTCATCGCGATGGCCGAGGCGGCGGCGGCCACCCGGTACGCCGGGATCACGGTGGCGGTGCGGAACGCGATCACCATGGCCGGGCAGTGCACGGCGGGTGACGTGCTCGGGCTGGTCGAGGGGGACGTGGTGCTGATCGGGCAGTCGGTGGAGGCGGTGTCACGGGAGCTGACCGACCGGCTGCTGGTCACCGGCGGCGAGCTGGTCACCCTGATCGTCGGGGCCGACGCGCCGGCGGGGCTGGGTGAGGCGCTGGAGCGCCACCTGGTCGCCACCCACCCCGAGGTGGACGTCGTTGTGTATGACGGCGGCCAGCCGCTCTACCCGTTGCTGCTCGGGGTGGAGTAAGAGGCAGGAGATCATGGCGACCTTCGAGACTCCGCTGGGCCGTGTCATCGACGGCAAGTCCGCGCGGGCGCTGCGGAGCCTTGAGCTGGAGACTTGCGGCGACCTGATGCGGCACTATCCGCGGCGGTGGTCCGAGCGGGCCGCGCTGACCGACCTGTCCGGGGTGCGTGAGGGCGAGCTGGTCACCGTGCTGGCCGAGGTCCAGTCGGTGAGCGGCCGGAAGATGAAGTCCCGGGAGGGCTTCCTGGTGGAGGCCGAGGTGACCGACGGCCGGCAGTCGCTGAAGGTGGCCTTCTTCAACCAGCCGTTCCGGCAGAAGGAGCTGGCCCCCGGCCGGCGCGGCCTGTTCACCGGCAAGGTCACCCGGTTCAACCGAGGCTGGCAGCTCGCCCACCCCGACTGCATGATGCTCGACGGCGACCTGGCCGCCGGCGAGGCGGTCGACGACTTCTTCGGTGCGCTGATTGCCGTCTACCCGGCCGGCGCAAAGGTCGCGTCCTGGATCATCTCGCGCAGCGCCAAGCTGGTGCTGGACGCCCTCGACCCGGTGCCCGACCCGCTGCCGGCCAGGCTGCGGGCCCGGCGCCGGCTGATCGACCTGGGCACGGCGCTGCACGACATCCACCGGCCGCCGGACCTTGCCGCGCTGAAGGCCGCGCAGCGCCGGCTCACCTGGGACGAGGCGCTGGTCCTGCAGGTCGCCTTGGCCCAGCGGCGGCACGCCCTGGGCGCCGACCCGGCCACCCCGCGGCCAGCCCGCGACGACGGCCTGCAGGCGGCGTTCGACGCCCGGCTGCCGTTCACACTGACCGCGGGCCAGCGCGAGGTGGGCGACCAGATCGCGGCCGACCTGGCCGGCACGTACCCAATGCACCGGCTGCTGCAGGGCGAGGTCGGTGCCGGCAAGACGCTGGTCGCGCTGCGAGCCATGCTGCAGGTGGTGGACGGCGGTGGCCAGGCCGTGCTGCTGGCGCCCACCGAGGTGCTGGCCGCCCAGCACGCGCGCAACCTGCGCGACCTGCTCGGCCCGCTGGCCCGGGCCGGTGAGCTGGGCGCCGCCGGGCGGGCCACCCGGCTCACCTTGCTGACCGGGTCGCTGTCCGCGCCGGCCCGGCGTGCCGCGCTGCTGGACGCGGCCAGCGGGGCGGCCGGGATCGTGGTCGGCACGCACGCGCTGATCCAGGACAAGGTGGCCTTCGCCGACCTCGGCCTGGTGGTGATCGACGAGCAGCACCGGTTTGGCGTGGAGCAGCGCGACGCCCTGCGGGGCAAGGGTGACCGGCCGCCGCACCTGCTGGTGATGACCGCCACCCCGATCCCGCGCACGGTTGCCATGACGGTGTTCGGCGACCTGGAGATCTCCACCCTGCGTGAGCTGCCGGGCGGTCGGGCGCCGATCTCGACCGCGGTCGTGCCGGTGGCCGAGAAGCCGGCCTGGCTCGACCGGGCCTGGCAGCGTGTCACGGAGGAGGTGGCCGCCGGGTACCAGGTGTACGTCGTCTGCCCGCGGATCGGCGCGGAGGCCGCGGCCGACGACGTGCCCGACCAGCCCGCGGACGAGGGCACCGTCGCTGAGGGGCCGGCCGGTGCCGACCGACGGCCGCCGCAGGCCGTGGCGGACGTGCTCCCGATGCTGGTGGAGGGGCCGCTCGCTGGCCTGCGGCTGGCCGCGCTGCACGGCCGGCTCCCGCCCGACGGCAAGGACGACGTGATGCGCCGGTTCACCGCCGGGGAGATCGACGTGCTGGTGGCGACGACCGTGGTCGAGGTCGGCGTGGACGTGTCCAACGCGACCATGATGCTGGTGCTCGACGCGGACCGCTTCGGCGTCTCCCAGCTCCACCAGCTCCGCGGCCGGGTCGGCCGGGGCACCGCGCCGGGGCTGTGCCTGCTGGTCACCGACGCGCCGCCGGGTACCCCGGCCCGCCGCCGGCTGGACGCCGTGGCGTCCACAGTGGACGGTTTCGAGCTGGCCCGGCTCGACCTGGAGCAGCGCCGTGAGGGTGACGTGCTCGGCGCCGCCCAGTCCGGCCGGCGCAAGCAGGTCAAGCTGCTCTCGCTGCTGCGCGACGAGCAGCTCATCGCCGACGCCCGCGAGGAGGCGACCGCGCTGGTGGGCGACGACCCCGAGCTGGCCCGGCACCCGGTGCTGGCCGCCGAGATCGCTGTCCTGCTCACCGACGACCGCGCGGAGTACCTGGAGAAGGCCTGACCCGCCCGCACTCAACCCCTCTCCTAACGATCATCGAGCTGTTGTCGCTAGTCGATCTTCAACAGCGACAACAGCTCGATGATCGCCGCGGAAAGCTGGGGGAGAATCGGCACATGACCAGAATCGTGGCCGGCAGCGCGGGTGGCCGGCGGATCGCCGTACCCCCTGGTGCGTCGACCCGGCCCACCTCCGGCCGCACCCGGGAGGCCCTGTTCAACACCCTGGCAACCCTCACCGACCTCGACGGCGCCCGGGTGCTCGACCTGTACGCCGGCTCGGGCGCGGTCGGCCTGGAGGCGCTGTCCCGCGGCGCCGGGCACGCGCTGTTCGTCGAGGCCGACCCGCGCACCGGGCGGCTGGTCAGGGACAACGCGCGCGCCCTCGGGCTGGCCGGCGCCGCCGAGGTCCGGGTCGAGCGGGTGCCAAGGCTGGTCGCCGGGCCGCCCCCCGGGCCGCCGTACGACGTGATCTTCGCCGACCCGCCGTACGCGCTGCCGGACACCGACCTGGACGCCGTGCTCGCCGGCCTGGCCAGGCACGGCTGGCTGGCGGCCGGTGCGGTCGTGGTCGTGGAGCGGGCCAGCTCCAGCGCCGGGCCGATGTGGCCAATGCCACTCAATCCGGTCAGACGGCGACGGTACGGCGATACGACGCTTTGGTACGGTCACGCACCGTGAGGCGTGCTGTCTGCCCCGGTTCCTTCGACCCGGCCACCCAGGGGCACCTGGACATTATCGGCCGGGCCAGCCGGCTCTACGACGAGGTCATCGTCGCGGTGCTGGTCAACAAGACCAAGTCCGGCCTGTTCACCGTCGAGGAGCGGATGGACATGCTGCGCGTGGTCACCGCGGAGTACGGCAACGTCCGGGTGGGTTCCTTTCACGGGCTGCTGGTCGACTACTGCCGGGCACAGGACGTGAACGTGGTGGTCAAGGGCCTGCGAGCCATCAGCGACTTTGACTACGAGCTGCAGATGGCCCAGATGAACTACGACCTGGCCGGCGTGGAGACCCTGTTCATGCCGACCAACCCCACGTTCAGCTTCCTGTCCTCCAGCCTGGTCAAGGAGGTCGCGACGTACGGCGGCGACGTGGCCGGGCTGGTTCCGCCGTACGTGCTGGAGCGCCTGCTCAAGCGGCTGGCCTGAGCGGCGGTAGCCTCGTCGGCATGGTGGAACGAGCGGCGCCCGAACCGGGCGGTCCGACGGTCTACCGTGTGCTCGAGGTGCTGGCAGAGCTGACCGAGCTGGTGGACGCCGCCCGGGGCGTGCCGATGTCGGCGTCCTGCGTGCTTCCCCGTGGCGCGGTGCTGGACCTGCTCGAGGACATCCGGGACGCGCTGCCGGCCGAGCTGGCCGACGCCCAGGACGTGCTCAACCGGCGCGAGGACCTGCTCACCGAGGCGACCACCCGGCTGCACCGGGCCGCCGAGTCCGGCCAGGCCGAGCGGGCCAGGCTGGTGGGGTCCGCGCACGAGGAGGCGAACGCCCTCCTGGCGGCCGCGCACGACCAGGCCAGCCAGGTGGTGGCCGCCGCCCAGGCGCACGCCGAGCGGCTGGTGGCGGCCGCGCAGGCGCAGGCCGAGCGGGTGCTGGCCCACGGCCAGGCCGAGGCGGCGACCACCGTGGCGGCGGCCCGGCAGGACGCCGCCCGCCGGGTCGAGGAGTCCGAGGTGCACCGCGTGGCCACCGAGCAGGCTGCCCAGCTCGTGGCCGACGCTCGGGCGGATGCCCGCAAGATGGTGGCCGACGCGGAGGAGTACGTCGACGGTCGGCTAGCGTCGTTCAGCGAGATGCTCACCCGCACCATCCGCCAGGTCGACATGGGCCGGCAGGCGCTGCGCGAACGCTCAGGACAGTGAGCACGACTCGAGTCGACCAGCTCCCGACGGCTCCGGTAACCTTGCCGTCGGCCTCACCTACAGGTCAGGTTTCGTATGCCCGAGCGCCACACGACACGACTGAACCCACGCGACCCGCTCGTGATAGACATCCGCGAGCTGGGCCGGCGTCCGGGTTCGATGCGCCGAGTCGAGCGGACGGTGCCCGCGCCCTCGGACCTTGGCCTGGAGCTGGCCGGTGTGCCGGAAGGCGCCCCGCTTGAGCTGGATCTCCGGCTGGAGGCGGTCGTGGAGGGTGTGTTGATCTCCGGGACCGTCACCGGGCCGCTGAGCGGCGAGTGCGGGCGCTGCCTGGTGCCGGTCAGCGACGAGGTGGTTGTCGACCTGCAGGAGCTGTTCGCCTACCCGGACAGCGCCACGGACGAGACCACCGAGGAGGGGGAGGTCGGCCGGATCGAGGGCGACCTGATCGACCTCGAGCCGTACGTACGGGACGCGGTGGTCCTCGGGCTGCCGCTGTCGCCGCTGTGCGCGGACGACTGCCGCGGCCTGTGCGCGACCTGCGGGATGCGCTGGGACGAGCTGCCGGCCGACCACACGCATGACCAGATCGATCCGCGCTGGGCCGCCCTGACCGAGCGGTTCGGCCAGCACCAGACCGACAGTCAGGAGAGTTAGACGTGGCCGTTCCGAAGCGGAAGAAGTCGCGGAGCAACACCCGCCACCGCCGCTCGCAGTGGAAGACGACCGCGCCCACGCTCGCGCCGTGCGGCAACCGGGCCTGCCGCCAGCCCAAGCTGCCGCATGTGGCGTGCCCGAGCTGCGGCCAGTACGACGGCCGGCGCGTCCTCGCCGTCTGATCGCCGGCCCGGTGCACCGGGCGGGGTCGCCGGCCCACTCGTCGGCCCACTCGCCGGCCCAGTCATCGACCGGGTCCCTCGATCTTGGATCCGACCGGACTCACCTAACGCGGCGTCTCAACCGGGGCGCCGCGTGTCCTGCGTACCCGCGTCGGTTACGGTCTCTCCGGATGCTGTCCGGCGGCGAGCCGTGACCTGGGCGGAGGTGAGCAGGTGATCGAGGCAGGTGTGCCGCCAGAAGGGACGGCGCCGTTGGAGCTGGCGCTGGGCGTCGTCATCGAGCCCGGGCTGATGGAGCGTGCACTCACCCACCGCTCCTACGCATATGAGAACGGTGGGCTGCCCACCAACGAGCGGCTCGAGTTCCTCGGCGACGCCGTGCTCGGGCTGGTCATCACCGACTCGCTCTTCAAGACCCACCCCGACCTGCCCGAGGGCCAGCTCGCCAAGCTACGCGCCTCGGTGGTCAACATGCGCGCGCTGGCCGAGGTTGCCCGGGGTCTCGGCCCTGGCGGGCTCGGCGTCCACCTGCGGCTCGGCCGTGGCGAGGAGGTCACCCGCGGCCGGGAGAAGGCCAGCATCCTGGCCGACACACTGGAGGCGCTGCTCGGCGCCGTCTACCTTGAACACGGGCTGGACGTCGCCCGGCAGGTGGTGCACCGGCTCTTCGACCCGGTGATGGCGGACGCGGCCCAGCGTGGTGCCGGGCTGGACTGGAAGACCAGCCTGCAGGAGCTTACCGCGGCGCACGGCCGCGGCGTTCCGGAGTACCTCGTGACCGAGGAGGGTCCGGACCACGAGAAGCACTTCACCGCGATTGTCCGGGTGGCGGCGGAGGATCTCGGCACCGGCCAGGGCCGGAGCAAGAAGGAGTCCGAGCAGCAGGCCGCCGAGACCGCCTGGAAGACCCTGCACGCGCGCCTCGGTCCCCCGTAGGCGCGAGAGCGCGTGCTGACGGCTCACCATATATCTTGATATTTGGGTCCGGACGTGCTCTAGCGCGCAGCCGAGACTCCGTTCGAGATTTGCCTCTGGGCGATTGGGGGGCTGCTGCCGCGGGTTGTTCGACGGTCATGCCTACGGGGGTCAGGCAGGTGATCGACGGCCCAGGGGGTCACCGGATCATGCCCGACGCCTCGGTGAGGCCTTTCCGGCTGTCGCCCGGCGACACGGTGGGGCTCGGTCGCGTGCTCGTCGATGTGCGGCGGACCGGCGAGCCATTACCGCCCTTCACCCCACCGTCATCGCCACGCACGCCGAGCGCGCCTCCCTGGCCGCCGCGGTCCCCAGCGGACCGAGACCACTCGGTACCTCGCGCCGCGACCCATCTGGACGAGTCGTTCGCCCGGAGGGTCATCCGGGAGGCCGTGGACCAGCGCTACTGGGCCGTCGCGTACTCCTTACACCACCGACCTGGCCCCCGTCGCCCTGCACGCGCTGGCGGCCCGGCGCCGCCGCCTGGTTCGCGACCTGCTTCTGCTGGCGCTGCTGGTGCGTCTCCTGGTCGCCGTGCTCGACGGGCTGCTCGCGCCAGGTCTCAGTGACGCCGTCGGGGCCGGGGACCGCCGGGCGGTGCTGCGCTGGCTGGCCCTGTGGCCGGGACCGCTGGCGGTTCTGGCCGCCGCATGGCTCGTGGTGGCGGCCGATCGTCACGACGTCCTTCCGCGCCGGTCCGGCTGCGCGGGTCGCTGCATGTGGAAGGTCGTCGTTCGCGCTGTTCCCGCTCTTGAACAAGTACTACGCGGCCGACGGGCTCGTCTCGCACGGTCCCGCTCGAAGCAGCCGCGATCGCCCTCGCGCAGGCTGTACGGCGGACGGCGATGACGTTGTTGGCCAGCCCGTCCAGGGCGCTCCGGCCGAGATGGCATACGCGGAGGCGGCAGGCCGAGCCCGACCGTACCCGCCTGACGGCTCTGCTTCAGGGCACCGCCGCCACGGCCGGTACGGTGCCCGCCCTCACCGGAGCCCTCACCGCGGCGCGAGAGGCGCTCGGTGGGTAGTGACCGCCAGTAGGCTGGCCTGATGCCGGAGCTGCCCGAGGTCGAGGTGGTCCGCCGTGGGCTGGAGCGCTGGGTGGCCGGGCGGACCGTGGCCGCCGTCGAGGTCGGCCATCCGCGGGCGATCCGCCGGCACCTCGCCGGTGCGGCCGACTTCGCCGGGCTGCTGGCCGGCCGGACCATCGTCGCGGCCCGTCGGCGGGGCAAGTACCTGTGGCTGCCGCTGGACTCCGGCGACGCCCTGCTCGGCCACCTCGGGATGAGCGGCCAGCTTCTGGTCCGGCCGTCTGAGGCGCCGGCCGAGGTTCACCTGCGGGTGCGGCTCGCCTTCACCGACGGCGGCCGGGAGCTGCGGTTCGTCGACCAGCGGACCTTCGGTGGCCTGGCGGTCGACCCGGGCGGCGCCGAGCTGCCCGGGCCGATCCGGCACATCGCCCGGGACCCGGTGGACCCGCTGTTCGAGGACGAGGCGTTCGTGGCCGCGGTCCGGCGGCGACGTACCGGAATCAAGCGGGCGCTGCTGGACCAGAGCCTGATCTCCGGGGTGGGCAACATCTACGCCGACGAAGCGCTGTGGCGCAGCGGCCTGCACTGGGCCCGGCCGACCGAGACGCTGACCGGTCCGGCGCTGCGCCGGCTGCTCGCGGCCGTGCGGGAGGTGCTGGGGGAGGCGCTGGCTGCCGGCGGCACGTCGTTCGACTCGCTGTACGTCAACGTCAACGGCGAGAGCGGGTACTTCGAGCGCTCGCTGGCCGTCTACGGGCGGCGGGACGAGCCGTGCCGGCGGTGTGGGACGCCGGTGCGCCGGGACGCGTTCATGAACCGGTCGAGCTACACCTGCCCACGCTGCCAGCCCCGGCCGCGCCGGGCCCGCTACTGAGAGCGGCCGAACATCTGGGTCCACCAGCCGCCGGCGGCGACGTACCCGACGCCCATCACGCCGGCCGCGCAGTCCAGGATGTTCCCCCGGTGTCCGGGGCTGGCCAGCCAGGCGTCCATGATGGCCTGCGGGGTGCCGAAGCCGCGGGCGATGTTCTCGCTCACCGGGCGGGAGTAGCCCTGCGCCTCGGCCCGGCCGGAGGGTAAGCTGCCGTCGCTGCCAGCGTGCGTGAACATCTGGTGCGCTGCCATGTCCCGGCTGTGCACTGTCGCGGCCGCAACCAGTCGGGAGTCCATCCGGACCGCGGCGCAGCCGGCGTGCCGACGGGCGTCGTTGACCAGGGCCAGCATCTGCCAAGGGTAGGCCGCTGTGGTCGATGCCGGCGTGCGGGCCGGCGACGGAGTCGTGCTCGGTAAGGGGTGGAGCGTGCCCCGGGGCAACGCGCTGTCGGGACGGACGACCGGCGTCGCGTCGCCGTGCGGCCCGGCTCCGACCGGACCGGTCAGCCGGGGCCGGGACCCCGTCCCGATCAGGCGCGGAACCAGGATCAGGAGGGTGACCACCACCGCGGCCGCGACAGCCGTCCGGCCGGACCGGGTTACGGCGACACGAATCGGGCTGACCGCGCGATGACCTCCGCCGGCTCGTCGAGCTTCGCCGCGGCGACCGGCGGCGCGATGGGTGGCCCGGCCAGCGATGGCGAACCGGTCGAGCGGATCCGTCGAGCCGGTCCCGCTGGCGTCGGTATCCCGGCGCGTCGGCACGGCGGGCAGTCTAGAGCCTGTCGACCGGAGTCGCCCGTCATGGACGTCGATTGGCTGGGTCGCGGCGCGGCTCGCCAACCCGGCGTCCTCGGAATGGCAAGATCATGGCCGTGGCCACGCTGCCAGGAAGAGAGCTGCGGTGATCGTCGCGGGGTTCTTGATGCTGCTCGTGATCGCTCCCCTGGCGGTTTTCTGGGGGGATGCGCGGGTGGTTGCCGGCCTGGCCTGCTGCGTCGCGGCGCTGGCACTGTGGCGGGCGGCGGCCCTGCAGGAGAAGCTGCGGGTCAGCCGCGGTCGTCCGTCCAACGCGGCTGACGTGATCCGCCAGCTCACCGGCTGGGTGGCCCAGCGGCGACGGGAGCCGATCGTGTCGCAGTCCGCGCTGGACCGGGGCCGGGAGTACGCGACCGGCGTGCAGGACGGGGCATACGCCACCCTCGACGAGGTGCTCGACCGGCTCGCCGAGATGCTCCGGGTGGTGCAGGCCCCGGGCGGGCAACCGCCGGCTCCACCGACCCGCCCGGCCCCGTCCCGTGGGCACGGCGGGTCGGTGCCCTACCTGTCCACGCCGCCGCCCGCCCGCCGCGGAGCCAGCACAGGCTGACTGCAACGTCCTTCCGACCCGGGCGCCCTGACCGCCCGTGTGGTCACCTCTCGGCGTTGTGGTGACCTTTCGTTGTCTGGGTCGCCCGTGTGGTGACCTGTCGGCGTTGTGGTGACCTGTCGTTGTCTGGGGACCCCGACAGGTGACCACACGGCGTTGTGGTGACCACACTCTTGGGGATGGCAGCGGCGGGAGGGGTGGCGGAAACGTGGCTGGGCAGGTCCGGGTGACCGCGTGGGTCAGCGGACGGGTGCAGGGCGTCGGGTTCCGCTGGTGGACCCAGGCGCGGGCGCGCGACCTCGGCCTCACCGGCAGCGCCACCAATCTCGACGACGGACGGGTTGAGATCGTCGCCGAGGGACCGGAACCCGCCTGTCGTGCCTTGCTGGCCCGGTTGCGCGGCCCCGATGCGCCCGGACGGGTGCGCTCTGTCGTCGAGCAGTGGTCCGTGGCGCGCGGCGGAGCCGTAGGATTCCACACGCATTAGCAGTCTGGCGCCCGGAGCGCTAGACTGGACGTTGACTCCCCCACCCCACGGTGGGATTATTCCCCAATACACTGTCCTGACGTGCGTGCACGGCTGGAGACGTGCCCACACCTTTCCTGCTCGTGGAGGCCTTAGAGATGGCCAAGGCCCTGCTCGGTTATGTCGCACCGCGCCCCGACCGCCGTCTCCTCGATGAGGTGACTTTCCTTCGCACTCGAGTACGTGATCTCGAGGCGGAGCTCGCGGACCTTCGGGCCGATCGTGACACCGCAGAGGTAGACCTCGAGGATGGGCTTCGCCGCCTGTCCGAGATCCCCCAGCCGGCGCTCACCTGACGCCGGCAGCATACCCGCTCCACGCGCGCCCTGACCCGACCACTGCCCTGTGGTCGGGCCATCGGTGCGTCTTGCGCTCGGCATCCCTGGTCGTGAGGACTCCTCATGATCAGGCTTGCCGGCTCGACAACCACCGTACGATGAGTCGGTCCCAGGTCCTGGCTCGGCCGAGTCACCGGCGCCCCCGGTGTCGGCGCCCCACGGTGTCATGGTGGTGAGCCGGTGCGGAGGCGTCGGCGTACGGCGAGGTAAGGTCGGGTCGGCCTTTCTCCCCGTCACGGACGGCTGCTCCTACGGGGCGGCGGCCGAGAAAGAGTCGAGACGACTGCCGCCCGGAGAGCCGTGCACCTCAAAAGCCTTACGCTGAAGGGGTTCAAGTCCTTCGCGTCCACCACCCAGCTCCGCTTCGAGCCGGGCATCACCTGTGTTGTCGGCCCGAACGGCTCGGGTAAGTCCAACGTCGTCGACGCCATCGCATGGGTGCTCGGTGAGCAGGGCGCCAAGACCCTGCGTGGCGGCAAGATGGATGACGTCATCTTCGCCGGCACCGCCGGCCGGCCACCACTCGGCCGGGCCGAGGTCACGCTGACCATAGACAACACCGACGGCGTGCTGCCGATCGAGTACGCCGAGGTGTCTGTCACCCGGCGACTTTTCCGCTCCGGCGAGAGCGAGTACGAAATCAACAGCCACGGGTGCCGGCTGTTGGACATCCAGGAGCTGCTCTCCGACTCCGGTATCGGCCGCGAGATGCATGTCATCGTCGGCCAGGGCCAGCTCGACTCGGTGTTGCAGGCCCGACCGGAGGATCGCCGCGGCTTCATCGAGGAGGCGGCCGGGGTCCTCAAGCACCGCAAGCGCAAGGAGAAGGCGCTGCGCAAGCTGGATGCGATGCAGGCCAACCTGACCCGCATCTCCGACCTGGCGCTGGAGCTGCGCCGCCAGCTCAAGCCGCTCGGCCGGCAGGCCGAGGTGGCGCGGCGGGCCGTGGCGATCCAGGCGGAGCTGCGGGACGCCCGGCTCCGGTTGCTTGCCGACGACCTGGTCGGCCTACGCGGTGCGCTGGACAAGGAGGTCGCCGACGAGACGGCGATCCGGGACCGCCGCGCCGCCGTGGAGCGCTCGCTCGCCACGGCGCAGAGCCGCGAGGGCGAGCTGGAGAGGCTGATGACCGCGGACGCCCCCCGGCTGGCCCGGGCACAGGAGACCTGGTATCGGCTGTCCGCGCTGGAGGAGCGGTTCCGCGGCACGGCACGGCTGGCCGCCGAGCGGGCGCGGTACCTGTCCGCCGAGCCGGAGGAGGCTCGCGCCGGCCGCGACCCGGAGGCGATGGAGCGCGAGGCCGAGGCGATCCGGGACCAGGAGATCGAGCTTGAGGACGCGCTGGACGACGAGCGCCAGCGGCTCGCCGCTGCAGTTGGCGCCCGCCAGGCCGCCGAGCAGCGGCTGGCATCGGCGGAGAAAGCGCTGGTTGCCGCCGCCCGCGCGGTGGCTGATCGCCGGGAGGGCCTGGCCAGGCTGTCCGGCCAGGTGGAGGCCGTGCGCAGCCGCGCGGCCAAGGCGGCCGAGGAGATCGCGCGGCTGGCCAGCTCCATCGCCGACGCCCGGCAGCGGTCCACCGCGGCCCGCGGTGAGTTCGAGAAGCTGCAGGGGCAGGTTGGTGCACTGGACGCCGGCGAGGTCGACCTGGACGCCCGCCATGAGACGGCGGTGCGGGCAGCCGAGGAGGTCTCAGCCCGGGTCCGTGAGCTGGTTGAGGCCGAGCGGGTGGCGGAACGGGACCGCTCCACCTGGACCGCCCGGCGGGACGCGCTGGCCCTCGGGCTGACCCGCAAGGACGGCGCGGGCGCGCTGCTGGCGGCGGGGGAGCGGGTGCCCGGCCTGCTCGGCTCGGTCGCCGCGCTGATGTCGGTGGCGCCCGGCCACGAGGCCGCGCTGGCCGCCGCGCTGGGCGCCGTCGCGGACGCCGTGGCGGTGTCCACAGTGGATGGTGCCACCGCCGCGCTGGAGCTGCTGAAGGCCGATGACGGCGGCCGGGCCGGCCTGCTGGTCGGCTGCCCCGACACCGCGGGCAGCCCTGGCCCGGGCGCCGGCCGGGCGGGCTGGCCGCCGTTGCCGAGCGGCGCCCGGTGGGCACTGGACCTGGTCCAGGCGCCATCGACGCTGCAGGCCGCGCTGGCCCGGGCACTGGACCGGGTGGCCGTCGTCCCAGACCTCGCCGCTGCCCGGGCGCTGGTCGCCGACGCGCCGGGCGTGCGGGCGGTGACCCCGGAGGGTGACCTGCTTGGCGCCGACTGGGCCGTCGGCGGCTCGGCCAGTGCACCGAGCGTGATCGAGGTGCAGGCCGCCGTCGACGAGGCAGGGCAGAAGCTAGCCGAGGCGACCAGCCGGCAGGCCGCGCTCGCCGCCGAGCTGACCCAGGCCAGAACGGAGCGGGGGCGTGCCAGGGCAGTGGTCGACACCGCCCTCGCCGCGCTGAACGAGTCCGACGCCGAGATGAACGCGGTGGCTGAGCGGCTCGCCCAGCTCGGCGCGGCGGTCCGGTCCGCGACCGCCGAGGCCGAACGGCTGGAGAAGGCTCGAGCCGAGGCGGAGGATGCCCGCGACAGGGACCTGGATGGCCTGGCCGGGCTGGAGCAGCGGCTGGAGCTCGCCGGGGAGACTCCGGTGGACGAGGAGCCGGCCAGTGACGAGCGGGACTCGCTGGCCGCGGCCGTCGCGGCTGGCCGGCAGGCCGAGCTGGAGGCGCGGCTGGCGGTGCGGACCGGGGAGGAGCGGGTGCGCGCCCTGAAGGGCCGGGCCGACTCGCTGCTGCGTGCGGCCGAGAGCGAGCGGACCGCCCGGGCCCGGCTGGAGGAGGCTCGGGCCCGCCGCGCGCGCGGTGCGGTGATCTCGCAGGCCGTGGCGGAGACCGCGCGGTACGCCCTCGACCGGATCGCCGGGTCGCTGCGGCTGGCGGCGACCGACCGGGACGAGGCGCAGCAGGCCCGGGTCGTACGCGAGGGCGAGCTGCTCGCGCTGCGGGCGCGGACCCGTGAGCTGTCCGCCGAGCTGGAGAAGCTGACCGACGCGGTGCACCGGGACGAGGTGGCCAGGGCCGAGCAGCGGATGCGGATCGAGCAGCTTGAGACGAAGGTCGCCGAGGAGTACGCGCTCGACGTCGAGACGCTGGTCGCGGAGTACGGCCCCGAGGTCGCCGTACCGCCGAACGGTGCCGAGCTGGCGGAGTACGAGCGGGCGAGAGAACGCGGCGAGCAGGCGGTCCCGCCGCAGCCGGTGCCGTTCCACCGGCCCGGCCAGGAGAAGCGGGCTGCCCGGGCTGAGCGTGACCTGGCCCTGCTGGGCAAGGTGAACCCGCTCGCGCTGGAGGAGTTCGCCGCGCTGGAGGAGCGGTACAAGTTCCTCGGCGAGCAGCTCGAGGACCTGAGGTCCACCCGGCGCGACCTGATGCTGGTGGTCAAGGAGGTCGACGAGCGGATCCATGACGTCTTCCGGTCGGCGTTCGAGGACACCGCGCGGGAGTTCGAGGTCGTGTTCCGGGCGCTGTTCCCCGGAGGCGAGGGGCGGCTGCTCCTGACCGACCCGGACGACCTGCTGGTCAGCGGCGTGGAGGTGGAGGCGCGCCCGCCCGGCAAGAAGATCAAGCGGCTGTCCCTGCTGTCCGGCGGGGAACGCTCGCTGACCGCGGTGGCGCTGCTGGTGGCGATCTTCCGTGCCCGGCCGTCGCCGTTCTATGTGATGGACGAGGTCGAGGCCGCGCTGGACGACGTCAACCTCGGCCGGCTGCTGAGCCTGATCGAGCAGTTGCGCGAGTCCAGCCAGCTCATCGTGATCACCCACCAGAAGCGGACTATGGAGATCGGAGACGCGCTGTACGGCGTGAGCATGCGGGGTGACGGCATCTCCCAGGTGATCAGCCAGCGGCTGCGGGAGCGCGAGCCGGCCTGATCGGCGTCCCGGCCGGCTGATGCACTAGCCTGCCTCCACCTGACTGCTGTCGGATAGCCGAGCCCCAGATGACTGAACCGCCGGACGTGCGGATCCGGCGGCTCAGTCGTTCAGGGTGGTGCTGGTCGTACCGGTGGAGCTTGGTTTGTCGGGTTTGGGCTAGTAGACGCTGACGCCGTACACGCCCAGCGGTTCGGTCACCGGCTGGAAGAACGTCGTCCCGCCGGAGCTGCAGTTGCCGCTGCCCCCGGAGGTCAGGCCGTACGCCCTGGTGCCAGAGTAGAGCGAGCCGCCGCTGTCACCGGGCTCAGCGCACACCGTCGTGCGGATCAGGCCGGTCACGGTGCCCTCGGCGTAGACCACTGTGGCGTTCAGGGCGGTCACCGTGCCGCTGTGCACGCCGGTCGTGCTGCCCCGCCGGTAGACCGTCTGGCCGACCACCGGGGTGCCGGCGGAGGTGATGTTCTGGCTGCCGACTGTGCCCGGGTGGTTGGTGAAGGAGCTGCTGTACCGGACGATCGCGTAGTCGTTGCCCGGGAAGCTGCTCCCGGCCGTGCTGCCCAGGAAGGTGGTGTGGGAGGAGTTGCTGTACCAGCTTGAGGCCGCGTTGCCGCAGTGGCCAGCGGTGAGGAAATAGTAGGTGGTGCCGCTGCGGACGTTGAAGCCGAGCGAGCAGCGGGAGCCACCGCCGTAGATCGCGTCGCCGCCAGAGATCTCCGGGCTGAACCTGCCGGCCACCTTCTCGACCCGCACGGCGGCGCCAAAACGCCGCGTGACCGAGGTGACCCTGGCCAGCCTGGTGCCCGTCACGCTCTGGTCGACGGAGACGACGACCTGGTTGGTCAGCGGGTCGACCGACCACGCCGTACCCACGACCCGGGCCGAGCTGTCCAGTGCGTTGGTGACGCCCTGGAGCTCGGCGGCGCTGTGCGCGACCAGCTTGGGTACGGCGCCAGCGGCGCGGACGGCGTCGGCCGCGGCGCTGTCAGTGATGTTGACGACCATCTTTCCGGTCGCCTGGTTGAGGTACGTGCCGGCAGCACGGACGCCGAGTTGGGTGGCCAGCGCCGTCGCGGCGGACGGCGACGCGGCCGGGACCGCTGGTGCTGCCTGCGCCGGGTGCGCGGCGAGCAGCCCGCCAGCGATCAGCCCGGACACCGCGACGGTGGTCGCGGCTCGGCCGGGCATGGGTCTGGTGAATCTCACGGTGCCTCCTGAGGGGGTTGGGACACGCCGGGAGTAGCGGGTCCGGAGGCGGCCTGGCAGATGTCACCCACCGAGCCAGAGAGGTGCATTAGGTCCGAACGGCGTATCAGCATTGGCGGGTGAACTATTGCTTAGCCGCTGGAAGTATCAGCACAAATCATCCGCTTGCACAAGAGCGGCTAGACCGGATGGTTGTACCTCGACGAGTCGCCAACACGCGGCAGACCGAGGTCATAACCGCCACCACAGCGCCGCCTGGTGACAGCGTCGTGTGGTCACCTCAGCGCCGTGTGGTGACCTCTTGTTGTCTCCGGGCAACGAAAGGTCACCACAACGCCGGTAGGTCACCACACGGGCGCCCCGGCCAACGAAAGGTCACCACAACGCCGGTAGGTCACCACACGGGCAGCCCCGCGCCCGTGTGGTGACCCTTGGGCTCTGCAAGGATCGAGGCCATGGAGTTCCTGGTAATCGCCCTCGTGATCCTGCTGGTTGCGGTGCTCGCGGGGGCTGGCCTGTTGCTCACCCGGTCCCGGCATAGGCCGACGGCGACCCGCCCGCCCGCCGGCACGGTCACGCCACCGGCCGGGCCGGAGACCGTTCCGGTGGACGCGCCGAAGGCTGGGCCCGTCGAGGCCAGGCCCGTCGAGGTGGAGGTGCCGGCACCGGAGGAGGCGGCCGTCCCGCCCGCCGTCGAGGTGCCGGCGCCCACCGCCGGCCGGCTGGTCCGGTTGCGCGCCCGGCTGGCCAGGTCGCAGTCCTCACTCGGCCGCGGCCTGCTCACCCTTTTGGCCCGCGACCGGCTGGACGACGACGTCTGGGACGAGGTCGAGGAGACCCTGCTGACGGCCGACGTCGGAGTGGCCGCCACCACCGAGATCGTCGAGCGGCTGCGGACCCGGACCAAGGTGCTTGGCACCCGAGGCGAGGCCGAGCTGCGGGACCTGCTGGCCGAGGAGTTGACCACCGCGCTCGGCCCGGACCAGGACCGCAGCCTGGCCACCGCGCCGCGCGACGGCCGGCCGGCCGTGCTGCTGGTCGTCGGGGTCAACGGCACCGGCAAGACCACCACCTGCGGCAAGCTGGCCCGGGTCCTGGTCGCCGACGGCGGCACCGTCATGCTCGGGGCCGCGGACACCTTCCGGGCCGCCGCTGCCGACCAGTTGCAGACCTGGGGATCGCGGGTCGGCGCCGAGACGGTGCGCGGCGCGGAGGGCGCGGACCCGGCCGCCGTGGCGTTCGATGCGGTCAAGCGGGGCATCGAGGCCGGCGTGGACACGGTGCTCATCGACACCGCCGGCCGGCTGCACACCAAGACCGGGCTGATGGACGAGCTGGGCAAGGTCAAGCGGGTGCTCGGCAAGCACGGCCCGGTGGCCGAGACCCTGCTGGTGCTCGACGCCACCACTGGCCAGAACGGGCTGACCCAGGCCCGGGTCTTCACCGAGGTCGTGGACGTCACCGGGATCGTGCTGACCAAGCTGGACGGCACCGCCAAGGGCGGCATCGTGATCTCGGTCCAGCGCGAGCTCGGCGTGCCGGTCAAGCTGGTCGGCCTCGGCGAGGGACCGGACGACCTGGCGCCGTTCGAGCCCAAGGAGTTCGTGGACGCCCTGCTCGGCGACTGACGCCGTTCGCCCGGGGTCGGACCGGGACACCCCCGACGATCGCACGATATTTCGAACGGCGGCGATCGCAAGAGCGGCTGCGGAGCCGCACGATGGCAAGTTGAACAGTCCGTAACATGACTGACCCATAGAAGCGGCTAAGTTCACGTCCCGGAAACAATGTGACACCTCCGGGTGAAACAGGTGACCTCGACAGTCCCATGTCAATGTGGGGCTCGCGGGTGCGGTGCGAGCTCCCCCGAAGGGAGGGCCATGGGAATCAACTCGGGTGACACCGCGTGGGTGCTCGCATCCAGTGCGTTGGTGCTGCTCATGACGCCGGGTCTGGCGTTCTTCTACGGCGGTATGGTGCGCGTCAAGAGCGTGCTGAACATGCTGATGATGAACTTCATCTGCCTGGCGATCGTCGGTGTGCTTTGGGTTCTGTACGGGTACAGCCTCACGTTCGCGCCGGACGCGAAGGGTGGACTCATCGGCGACCTGAGCAACATCGGCCTGAAGAGCACGATCGATCAGGTCTCGACCGGCTATCCGGACTCGGCGGGCAACTACCCGCACGCGATCCCGGTGCTGGCGTTCGTGATGTTCCAGCTCATGTTCGCCATCATCACGCCGGCACTCATCTCCGGAGCCATCGCGGACCGGGCGAAGTTCTGGGCATGGGGCCTGTTCGTCGTGCTGTGGGCGACGCTGGTCTACTTCCCGGTCGCGCACTGGGTGTTCGCCTTCGACGCCGTAGGCCCCGACGGCACCACCATCGTGGCGCACGGCGGCTGGATCGCGAACAAGCTGGGTGCGTACGACTTCGCCGGCGGTACCGCGGTGCACATCAACGCCGGGTCCGCCGCCCTGGCGCTTGCCCTGGTCCTCGGCAGGCGAAAGGGTTGGCCGAAGGAGCGGAGCCGGCCGCACAACGTGCCGTTCGTGCTGCTCGGTGCCAGCCTGCTCTGGTTTGGCTGGTTCGGGTTCAACGCCGGGTCGTCGCTGAAGGCCGACGCGATCGCGGCGAACGCGTTCACCACCACCATGGTGGCCACCGCGGCTGGCGTGCTCGGCTGGCTGCTCGTGGAGCAGGTGCGGGACGGCAAGCCGACCACGGTCGGTGCGGCCTCCGGCGCCGTGGCGGGGCTGGTTGCGATCACCCCGGCCTGTGCGTTCGTCAACGGTCTCGGCGGCATCGTGGTCGGCATCGTCGCTGGCGTGCTCTGCGCCCTGGCCGTGGGCCTGAAGTACCGGTTCGGCTTCGACGACTCGCTCGACGTGGTCGGCGTACACCTGGTCGGCGGTCTGGTCGGCACGCTCCTGGTCGGGTTCCTCGCCACCAGCACGACCGGCGCCGGGACCCGCGACGGCCTGCTGATGGGCGGCGGTTTCGACCAGCTCCGGCGGCAGGCCATTGCGGCCGGCGCGGTGATGGCGTACTCGTTCGTTATCGCGTTCGTCATCGGCAAGCTCATTGCCGTGACGATCGGCTTCCGGGTCAGCGACGAGGATGAGGGGGCCGGCGTTGACACCACCGAGCATGCCGAGTCCGGGTACGAGCTGGGTGCGGTGACCGGTGTGGGCAGCGCGTACCGCCCGGTGCCGCTGAGCAACGAGGCGGTGGACGCATGAGACTCGTGACCGCGATCGTCAAGCCGTTCAAGCTGGACGACGTCAAGCACGCGTTGGAGACGCTCGGCGTACATGGGCTAACCGTGTCCGAGGTGCAGGGCTTCGGCCGGCAGAAGGGTCACACGGAGGTCTACCGGGGTGCGGAGTACACGGTGGACTTCGTGCCGAAGGTACGGGTGGAGGTGCTCGTGGACGACCACGACGCCGAGCGGGTGGTCGATGCGCTGATCACCGCGGCCCGGACCGGCAAGATCGGCGACGGCAAGGTCTGGGTTACTCCCGTCGAGACCCTGGTTCGGGTACGCACCGGGGAGCGTGGTGCCGACGCACTCTGATCCGGCGAAGCTCAAGGCCGCCCGAGAGTCCTTGCTCGGGCGGCCCGAGCTCGTCGGTGCGCCGTTGCGCAAGGCGCTGACCGAGCTGTACGACCGGTGGCTGACCGGGCTGGTGCCCAAGGTGCCCGGTGTCGCGCTGGTCGCCGTCGGCGGGCTGGGCCGGCGGGAGCCCGCGCCATACTCCGATCTCGACCTCATGCTTGTCCACAGTGGACGGACCGGCCAGGTGGCCGAGATCGCGGACGCGATCTGGTACCCGGTCTGGGACGCCAAGGTGGGGCTGGACCACTCGGTGCGCACCGTGGAACAGGCGCTGGCGGTGGCCAAGGAGGACCTGAAGGCAGCCCTCGGCCTGCTCTACACCCGGCACATCGCCGGTGACGTCGCGCTGACCGGGCGGCTGCGGGACGCGGTGCTGGAGGCGTGGCGGGCGGACGCGGTACGCCGGCTGCCCGAGCTGCTGGCCGCCGTCCGGGAGCGCTGGGTGGCGCATGGCGAGGCGGCGTTCCTGCTCGAACCGCAGCTCAAGGAGAGCCGCGGCGGGCTGCGCGACGTGCACGCGCTGCAGGCGCTGGCCGCGGCGCAGCTCGCCGACTGGCCGTCCGGCGCGGTCGGTGCGGCGTACGGCGCGCTGCTGGACGTACGCGGGGAGCTGCACCGGCGGGCCGGCAGGCCGCAGGACCGGCTGGTCCTGCAGGAGCAGGCGGGGATCGCCAGCGTGCTTGGCCACGCTGACGACACCAGCCTGCTGCGGGCGGTGAGCGAGTCGGCCCGGACCGTGGCGTTCGCGGTGGACACGGCCTGGCGCCGGGTCGACACCGAGCTGGCCACCCGGCGGTCCCGGTGGCGCGGCCGGCGGCGCAGCCCGGAGCGGCGCCCCTTGGCCGCGGGGGTGGTGGAGCAGGACGGCGAGGTGGTGCTGGCCCGCGACGCCGACCCGTGGTCCGACCCCGGCTTGATGCTGCGGGCGGCCGCGGCCGCGGCCCGCAGCGGCCGGCCGCTGGCGCCGTTCGCGCTGTCCCGGCTGGCCACCGAGTCCGCGCCGCTGCCGGAGCCCTGGCCGGCCGACGCGCGAGACTCCCTGGTGGCGCTGCTGTCCGCCGGGCGGCCGGCGTTGCCGGTGCTGGAGGCGCTGGACCAGGCCGGGCTGATGGTCCGGCTGATCCCCGAGTGGGAGCAGGTCCGCTTCCTGCCGCAGCACAACGCGATCCACCGGTTCACCGTGGACCGGCACCTGATGGAGACCGCCGCCGCGGCCACCGAGCTGGCTCGCCGGGTGGCCCGGCCGGATCTGCTGGTGCTCGGCGCGTTCCTGCACGACATCGGCAAGGGCTTCCCGGGCGACCACTCCCGGTCCGGCGCCGAGGTGGCCCGCCGGGTCGCGGTCCGGCTCGGGCTGCCCGCCGCGGACGTGGAGACGGTGCAGGCGATGGCCCGCTGGCACCTGCTGCTGCCGGACACCGCCACCCACCGCGACCTGGAGGACCCGGCCACGGTCCGGGTGGTGACCGATGCGGTGAGCGGTTCGAGCGGGCTGCTGGAGCTGCTGCACGCGCTGGCCCAGGCCGATGCGCGGGCCACCGGTCCCGGCGTATGGACCGAGTGGAAGGCCGGGCTGATCACCGATCTGGTCCGGCGTGCGGCCCGGGCGCTGACGGGTGCTCCGCCGCCGGGGCCGACCGAGCTGGCGCCGGCCGTCGCCGAGCTGGCCGCCGTCGGGGAGCTGGCGGTGCGGCTGGACGGCGACCAGGTCACCGTGGTCGCGCCGGACGCCCGCGGCCTGCTCAGCCGGACCGCCGGGGTGCTCGCGCTGCACCTGCTGGACGTGCGGGCGGCCGACATCCGCACGCTAGGCGAGACCGCGGTGAACGTCTTCGTGGTGGCGCCGCGGTTCGGGCGGCCGCCGGATCCCGCGTTGCTGCGGGACGACCTGCGCCGGGCGCTGGCCGGAATGCTGCCGCTGGGCGACCGGATCGCGGCCAAGGAGGCGGCGTACCCCACCTCGTCCGGGGCCGCGATCGGTCCCCCACCACGGGTGCTGTGGCTCGACGACGCGGCGACCGACGCCACCGTGCTGGAGCTGCGCGCGGCGGACGCGGTCGGGCTGCTCTACCGGGTGACCGCCGCACTGGAGCGGTGCGCCGTCGACGTCCGTGCCGCCCGGCTGGAGACGCTGGGCGGCGCCGTGGTGGACGCCTTCTACCTGGTCGGCTCGGACGGCAAGCCCCTGCTCGACGGTGTGGTGCGTAGTGGGATCGAGGAGGCCGTGCTGGCCGCCACCGGGTCCTAGGCCAGGCTCTCGGGCAAGGGGCCGAGCAGCGGCTGGGTGCGCGGGCTGACCGCGTACTCCTCCTCCCAGGGGAACCAGCCGGCCGGGTCGGCCCAGACCACCTGCAGCGCCGGGACAGGTGGCCCGTCGGCCCACTGGTACAGCTCGTTGGCGTAGATCAGCGGCTCAGGGTTTTCGACGGTCACGAAACAGACCCGCTGGGTGGCCCGCTCGAACTGGATCACCTGGCCGGCCCGGAGCCGCTCGCCGGCCTTGACCCGCTCGCCGAGCAGGTTGAGCAGCCCGCCGCCGTTGCCCAGGCCGACGACGACCAGCTCCGGATGGCCGTGGTACCGGGTCAGGCCCACCGTGTAGCTCACCGAGGGGTGCTCGTGGTCGCCGATCACGCCCTGCACGGCCCAGCCATGCTCGGCGATCAGGTCCCGCAGGTGCGCGGCATGCTGGTCGGCGAACTGGCGGAGCTGCAGCTCGGTCGGCTCGTCCGGGTCGGGAAGCTGGGGAAGGTCGTCATCCTGCATGGCGGGCACGCTAGTCCCACCCCCCGACAGTTGTGGTCACCACAACGCCGTGTGGTCACCTCTTGGGGCCCGCCGCGCCCGTGTGGTCACCTCTCGGCGTTGTGGTGACCTCTTGGGGCCGGCGGGGAACGAAAGGTCACCACAACGCCGAGAGGTGACCACAACGGTGGGGCCGGCGCCGGGAAGCGGCGGCGTGCTACCAGGTTCGGTGGTCGCACCGACTACGCTGGCGGGCAGGCCCGCTCAACCGGGTGCCCGACCGTCGTTCCCACTGAAACTGGAGACGCCGCCCGTGTTTGACACGCTCTCCGAGCGCCTGGAGAAGGTCTTCTCCGGGCTGCGCGGCAAGGGTCGGCTCACCGAGGCCGACATCGACTCGACCGCCCGGGAGATCCGGATCGCCCTGCTTGAGGCGGACGTGGCGCTGCCCGTGGTCAAGGAGTTCATCGCGGCGGTCAAGGAGCGGTCCAAGGGCACCGAGGTGTCCAAGGCGCTCAACCCGGCCCAGCAGGTCGTCAAGATTGTCAACGACGAGCTCATCGCGATCCTCGGCGGGGAGACCAGGCGGCTGCGGTTCGCCAAGAGCCCACCCACCGTGATCATGCTGGCCGGCCTGCAGGGCTCCGGCAAGACCACTCTGGCCGGCAAGCTGGCGATGTGGCTACGCAAGCAGGGCCATACCCCGTTGCTGGTGGCGGCCGACCTGCAGCGACCGAACGCCGTCACCCAGCTCCAGGTGGTCGGTGGCCAGGCCGAGGTCGAGGTCTTCGCTCCCGAGCCGGGCAACGGCGTCGGTGACCCGGTCGAGGTGTCCCGGCGGGGTGTCGAGGAGGCCCGGCGCCGGCAGCACGACATTGTCATCGTCGACACCGCCGGCCGGCTCGGCATCGACGCCGAGATGATGACGCAGGCGACCGCCATCCGGGACGCCGTCCAGCCGAACGAGACGCTGTTCGTCGTCGACGCGATGATCGGCCAGGACGCGGTGACCACGGCCGAGGCGTTCCGCGACGGCGTCGGCTTCACCGGCGTGGTGCTGACCAAGCTGGACGGTGACGCGCGGGGTGGTGCCGCGCTGTCAGTGCGGTACGTGACCGGCCAGCCGATCCTGTTCGCCTCCAACGGCGAGAAGCTGGCCGACTTCGACGTCTTCCACCCCGACCGGATGGCGTCCCGGATCCTCGGCATGGGTGACATGCTCACCCTGATCGAGCAGGCCGAGGCGACCTTCGACGAGGAGGAAGCCGAGCGGATGGCGAGCAAGCTCGTCTCCGGTCGGGACTTCACGCTGGAGGACTTCCTCGACCAGATGATGGCGATACGCCGGATGGGGCCGATCTCCAACCTGCTCGGCATGCTGCCCGGCATGGGCCAGATGAAGGAGGCGGTCAGCCAGATCGACGACCGCGACCTGGATCGCACCGCCGCCATCATCCGCTCCATGACGCCGGGCGAGCGGCAAGATCCGAAGATCATCAACGGCTCCCGGCGGGCTCGCATCGCGCGCGGCAGCGGCGTGACCGTGAGCGAGGTCAACAACCTGGTCGACCGGTTCTTCGAGGCCCGCAAGATGATGCAGCAGATGGCGGGGATGGCGGGTTTCCCCGGGGCGCGCAAACGGGTGTCGAAGACCCGCAACAAGAAGGGCAAGAAGGGCCGGTCCGGGCGCGGCCCGACGCCGCCGAAGAACCCGATGGGTGGGTTTCCGGGCGGGCTGCCGGGTGGTTTCCCGGGCCTGCCGCGCGGTGACAGCCCGCTGTCCGAGCTGCCACCGGGCATGGAGCTGCCGGACCTGTCGAAGTTGAAGTTCCCGAAACGGTGAGCGCCCCGCTACATGTGCGGGGGGTGCTGCTGCCGGACGGGATCGAGCGAGACCTGTACGTCGTGGCCGGGCGGCTCACCTTCGAGCCGGTAGCCGGTGCCGAGACGGTGGCCCGGTCCGGCTGGGTCGTTCCCGGGCTCGTCGACGCGCACTGCCATCTCGGGCTGAGCATACGAGGGATCGTTGCTGACGAGGCTGGGCTGCGGACACAGGCGCACGCCAACCGGGACGCTGGGGCGCTGCTGCTGCGGAGCCCGGGCAGTCCGGTGGACGCGCGGTTCCTGGACGACGACCCGGGTGCGCCGCGGGTGCTGCGGGCCGGGCGGCATCTGGCCCGGGCCAAGCGGTACCTGCCCGGGCTCGGCGTGGACACCGAGCCGGCCGGGCTGGCCGCGGCGGTCACCGAGCAGGCCAAGGCCGGCGACGGCTGGGTCAAGCTGGTGGGAGACTGGATCGACCGTGCCGTGGGTGACCTGACGCCGCTATGGCCGGCCGACGCACTGGCCGCGGCGGTGGAGGCGGCGCACGCGGCCGGCGCCCGGGTCGCCGTACACACCTTTGGTGAGGAGGCGCTGCCGGACCTGGTCGCGGCCGGGGTGGACTCGGTCGAGCACGGGACCGGGCTGACGGACGACACGATCGCGGCGATGGTCTCGCGCGGTACGGCGCTGGTGCCGACTTTGATCAATGTGGCCAACTTTCCGGGGATCGCGGACGCGGCGAGGAAGTATCCGGCGTATGCGGCCCGGATGCGCCGGCTGCACGGGACGGCGGCAGGACGGGTGCGGGCGGCGTACGAGGCCGGGGTACCGGTCTACTGCGGCACCGACGCGGGCGGGGGCATCGAGCACGGGCGGGTGGTGGACGAGATCCGGGCGCTGCACGCCGTCGGGATGCCGGCCGGGGAGGCGCTGTCCGCTGGCTCGTGGGCCGCCCGGGACTGGCTCGGGCTGCCAGGGCTGGTCGAGGGCGCGCCGGCCGACCTCGTCGTGTACGACGCCGACCCGACCGCCGACCTGTCCGTGCTGGACACGCCCGCCCGCATTGTCCTGCGCGGCGCCGTCTGCTCCTGACGATCATCGAGTTATTGTCGCTAGTTGATCTCCGATCGCGACCACAGCTCGATGATCGTCGGGAGATAGATACTGCCATTCGGACAAATGGGTGGCCGGGGCACTGGTGGAAAGTGCCCCGGCCGGGATGGTGCTGCGCGGTACGACACCTCTGGTGAGGACTACCGCGCGATGGTTTGGTCAGTGGTCGAGATTTCTCATCCACGACGCCAGCGTGGGTGCGTTTTGTGCCTCCTCGGCCCACTCCGCGCGACGCTGCAGATCACGGATCAGGCGACGCTGGCCGGGTGCTCGGAGGTGCCGGATCAGGCTGGCTGGAGTAAGTAGCGGTCGATACGAGGGGTTCGTGCTCATAGGGGTCTCACCTGCTGGTCTGGCAGCCACGGATCCAGTGGGACGGCGGCCGCCGATCGACTTTGGTGTTGTTCGGCCTAGTTCGGCCTTGCTGTGCGGCATCGTGGGCTAGCTGATGCCCCGTACCAGGTTCACCAGGTCCTCTGTCCGACGTTCGTCCTTGAGGTCATAATAGCTGAGCAGTGCCCGGAGGTCGGTGGTCGAGATTCCGACCGAACCAGCCTCGATGCGTAGCATCTTGGACGGCGACCAGTCCATGGCTCGGGCGGCTTCCTTCTGCGTACGACCGGCCTGCTTTCGTGCGTTGCGTAGTTCGGCGCGTAGCCGCTGGCGGTGGATCGGCATGCCGTGGTCCGCAGTCATGCCGAGTTCCTTTCTTCGGGCATGTGCCTCGGGACCGCCGGATGTTCCTCCACCTCAGTCGAGCCCAGCGAGGCAGAACGGGTCTCGGGTCTTACGGTGCTGACCACGCGGAACCGCGGTGCTGCGGTCCAGCCACCCCTCGGGGCTGGACCGCTCGTCTAGTCCTTCCAGCCATCGGAGCCACCTCCTCCCCGACCGCCCGTGCCGGGCGGTCTTCCCGGGGACTTCCCCCGTACGCCGATGCTACCTCCCTCCTGTTAGGGCGTTGTGCCGGCTGCACGTTGCGCTAGGTCCGTTCGCCCGGTCTCGCGGGGGCGCATGCCAGTCGGAGTCGTGGACGTTCACATGGTTCGATCGGTGTGGTGGCAGTACGCCGTTGCCAATCGGCCTTGTCCATCCCAGCCGGGCGGCCAGCCAAGGCCTGGCATGCTGCCACCTGGCAGGTTGCGCGTTGCAGCGGAATGTTTTCGGGCTGTCACAGGAACATCTTCCGCGCGGGCTGTGATTTGTACGCTAGATGCCCGGCATGGTGGATTTTGTATCCCTGACCGGGCTGTCCGGGGGGCGGTAGCTTGGTGCCATGTTGCATGCTCTCCGTCTGCCACCATGCGGCGAGCGTTACGCCCAGCGGCACCTGGCAGTTCGGCCGCACGCAGCGCGGTTCCATCCGAAGCGGTGCACGCCATGGCGGTGTATCTTCCCGTTGGCTAGGGCGCCGCGTGAATTCTTTCGTCCGCCATCGTGCGCGGCCGCAGGCCAACTGCGTGGTGGCAAGCTGCCAACCACTCGGGGAGACATACTTCGATCATGCGTGTACGCTCTTCGCGGGTCCGGCATGCGGGCGGTTCGCGGTGAGTTCTGCGGACTTTCCGGACATTAAACGACGCATCGACGACCCCATAGGCCCATGCCGCCTCGACCGTTCTGAACGTGCGGTCCAGGCTGTGACTTCCTTCCCGAGACCGGGGAGGTGACAGGGGTAGCTTGTAGTCGACTTGAGTTCGGCGAGGTGCGGCTTGTCAAAGTCGTCGTTCGATCGGATTTCCCGATGAAGACCTCGTGGCCAGCATTGTGTGTCGGGCAGGCGGTGACAGTCGCCACCGTTACCAACAATGTTTGGATCGGAGCTGCGCTGCTTGTCTTCGCAGGTGGCTTCGTGATGATTCGTGGGATGGGCGGTAGTCAGCGGCGGACGCCCTGCAGTGTCTCTCAACGCGATACCGCAGACGCTGCTCGGGCGGCGGCCGACGGACTCGTTAGCCAAGCAACTGAGGCTTCTGGACCAGATGGGTGCCCGGCAGCAGGAGAACGATGGGTCGGCCGATAACGCCGATAACACGGAGGTCTCGGGGGCGGTCGACCGGTCCGTCCACGGGATTCGTCGTTGGACGTCGGCAGTGCGCGGGTGGCCGGGACGGCGTCCTAACGGATCCACATGAACGGCAGGTGTTCCGGCGACCGTGGGGGAGGTAGAGCCCACGTCGCAGGGAGCGGAGGTGCGGGAACCTCCCGCCTGCCGCGATCGTTTGGTGGGTGGGCAGGCTGTTCTCGGCCGGCCGACGACTGCGGCGCCTAGCTGCCGCAACGCAGCTATGTCGCAAAATCCTATGCGACACGCTGGTCGTAGATTCAGATCTACCGTAGGTTGCTGCCCCGTCCACAACTATTTGTAGGCGCGCTGTCGGACTGCGTAGCGGCAGATTGCAAGCTGGCTGGTGCATCGCCGCCTTGCCATGGACCCGATGGCGACGGAACTGATCAACTCGTGTACTCTGCCCGACAGCCTCGGCGTGCAGCGGGGTCGCAGTGAGATCTGTGGACTTCTCGAATGTTCCCAAACGGCGCATCGACCCAAGCCCATGCCGCCCAGACCGTTCTGAACGCGCGGTCCAGTTGAAGCTTTCCCTAGACCCCCGGGGAAATTAGTAGGCGGGCAGTTTCAGCTACATTAACACGAGAGAGAAGGAACCATGAGCAATCTGCCACAGGATGCCCTCTTGTGGAGGAAGAGCACGGCCAGCAGCGCGTCTGGCTGTGTGGAGGTCGCCGCTGGCGGGGGTGCGATATTCGTCAGGGACTCAAAAGCGCCGACAGGGCCAACACTTGCCTTTTCGACAATCGAGTGGACCGCCTTCCTGTCTGGCGTGCACTCGGGCGAGTTCAGCCTGGAGGCGCTGGACATTTCCTAGCTCGGAAATCCGTCCCGCGCCATCTCGTTCGTCGGTCTGGAGGGGGTTGGGGCTGTTCTATTCCTTCTCCAGACGGACGATGGCATCGTCAATGATGGCCAAGGCATCGTCACGGTGGGCGATCTGCTCGATCTGCCAGAAGTAGCCGAGATAGCTAACTGGGTTGAGCGTGTCAGTTTCCTCGGGTGAGTTCTCGCGGACGATGAGGTCGCCCATCGGGTTCTCCAGATAGAGCACGTCCTCGTCTTCGGGATCCGGAAACTCGAAAAGGATGTACGGCACCCGCAGCCGTGGATAGACGCCTAGCTTGAAGGGCACGATGCGAATGGTCACGTTTGGCTGCGCAGCAGACTCTCGCAGATGGCGGAGCTGCCGCCGCGCGACATTAACACCGCCGACCGCCCGGCGGATGACGGCCTCGTCCAAGATGAAGTGAAGATCTGGTGCCGGTTGTCGTGCCAATAGCTCCTGGCGCTGCATGCGCAGATCCACCAGCGCGTCAACCTTCTGCGGCTGGTGATCTTCGATGGCGCCGATGATCTCCCTGGCGTACTCCTCGGTCTGGAGGAGGCCCGGGACCAACAACGGCTCGAAGTTGCGGATGACCGAGGCAGACGACTCATATCCGAGGAAGGAGATGAACTCAGGCTTCGCCACGTCCTTGTAGATGCTCCACCGAGGCATTTCTCGGGCGGCTCGGGCAAGGTCCACGAGGGCACTGACCCGGGCGGGATCCACCTCGTAGTGACCAAGCAGCGCCCGTAGGTCGTTGGTGCTGATGTTGACCGCGCCGGTCTCAATCCGGATCAACTTCGACTGCGACCAGTCCATGGCGGCCGCGACGTCCCGCTGCGTCCTGCCTGCTGTCTCGCGGGTCCTGCGCAGCTCGTTCCTGAGTCTGCGCCGATGGACGGTCGGGTCTGGGCCGATTGTTCTGTCAAGCATCTTGCTCCCCCTCCGGCCTGAAGAGCCGGCACATGGCCAGGTGGCGCTCAGCGATGGTGCAAGGAGCCTAGTCCACGAATGCCGCCATCGTGGGCAAGTCGCGGTAGTGCACCCGTTCAGGTAGTGCCCGGTCAGGCAGGGTGGCTCTAGAGCGCTCAACCCCAAGGTGCCGGGGCAGGCTGTCGCCGATGCCACCGGGCCCGGAGTAGGCGGTCGGGCCCGCGTCCTGGCCGAGAGCTGCGCGATATCGGAGAAGTCCGACTTTTGGGGGCTACCGTCGTTTCAACCACTCTTCCCGTCCGCGACCAAGGACCAGCCCGGCAACGATGCCGAGGAGCAGCCATGAGGGTTATTCAGACGGTTGCGTAGAAGTGCAGGGCGATTACGGTTGAGATGGTTGTTGGGAACGTGTCGAGCGGCCTGCGGTAGTCGGTGTGCAGGATGCGCCAGGTCTTCAGGTTGGC
>Ga0307470_10000071_pt1 | contig 70965 bp, 55 predicted proteins | sample atmos_gasesAM3C__FD_204565 | JGI IMG/M metagenome (GOLD analysis project Ga0307470, IMG submission 204565) | Hardwood forest soil microbial communities from Morgan-Monroe State Forest, Indiana, United States - atmos_gasesAM3C_05 | ecosystem: Environmental > Terrestrial > Soil > Temperate forest... | reverse complement strand
CGCGTGAGCGCCTTTGTGTAGAGGCCCTCCCGTTACCCGCCTGTGACCGCGCCCATGCAACCTTGCGCCGATAATCGGCTCCCGTGAACCCCGACAACTCACTCCGCCACGCCCTTGGCGGATATCGCGAATACAGCGTGCCGGCGGACCTGCAACCGATCGCTGAGGTGGCGTGGTGTTACTCGCGCGCCGAGGGAGAGGGACCGATTCCGGGGCGGGGGCATCGCGTGCTGCCTGAGACCGGCGTCAGCATCTGCTTCTGGTCGCGTCGCGATAGCCGCGGGACCGTTTCCGATCCGCAGTTGACGATCATCGGTCCCGCGCCTGACATTCACTTCTTCAATCCGCCGCCGGGAATGCACCTCGAGGCAGTGCGGCTGAAAGCAGAGTGGTCGCGCGATCTGCTGCGCCTCGATCCGTTAGAGCATCTCAACGAAACGCGCGAGGAGAGAAACATGCCGCGGCTGCGCGAGTTGCTGGCGCGATCGCGCTCGTCAACCGAGGCGCTGGCCATCCTCCTGGACGAACTGCGGCGTCTGCGGGCGGTTCGTGTGGAGCGGGTCACGACGATCTCGCATGGCGCGATGGAACGCCTGCGCTCGGGCCGCGCGGTCTCCGCTCTGCCGCGGGACCTTCAAGTCTCGGAGCGGCAACTGCGCCGTGCTGTGATTACGACGACCGGACTCTCGGCAAAGCACGGCCAGCGCATCATGCGGCTGAACCGCCTCGCTGCCGCCGCCGACCGTCAGGTACAGCCGGACTGGTCCGCGCTGGCTCTCGACGCCGGCTTCTACGACCAATCGCACATGATCGACGACGTGCGCGAGCTCACCGGCGTCACGCCTGCCGCGCTGCATCGCGAGCGGCGCATGCAGCTGGGCTGATTGGCCGAAATCTCCAATACATACGATGTCGCATAGCCGATCCTGTGATCGGAGGTATCTATGCGTCTGTCATCGTTCGCTGTGATCGCGTTGCTCGTCGTGGCCGTTCCCGCCGTTGCCGATACCGGGTGGGATCATTGGAAAATCACCGCTAAGCAATCGAAGGTCGAGCGCTACCTCGGCCGCGAGTCGCTGTTGCTCGACGATGGGAGCGCCTGGCTGGACGACGCGAACTTTCAGGACGGCGTCATCGAGTTCGACATGGCCGCGTCCGCGCAAACGGGCTTTCACGGCCTGGCGTTCCGCGCCGCGGATCACGACAACTATGAAGAGGTCTACCTCCGCGCGCATCTGAGCGACAAGCCCGACGCCACCCAGTACACGCCGGTGTTCAACGGGCTGTGGGGATGGCAGATCTATGCCGGACCGCGCTTCAGTCAGGCCGTAACGATCGTTCCCGATCGCTGGGTTCACGTTCGGGTGGTTGCGCACGGACAGCGCCTGGAGCTCTCCGTCGACGGCAAGACCCTCGTCTTCCCACAGATGATCCGGCCCGTCGCGTCAGGCGGGATCGGTCTCAACGTTTCGCTGACTCCCGCGCACTTTGCCAACTTCGTCATCAAGCGTGGAGAGAATCCTGCGCCCGAGGGTGGCGACGGCGCGCCGGAAGTGGCCACGCCTGCGGGCGCCGTCACGCGCTGGCGCGTCTCGACGACGTTTGCCGAGAAGCGACTCGATTCCCTCGGCGATCTCGATCCGGCGGGCTGGCATGATCTGACGTGGGACCCGCTCGAGCCGAGCGTGGGCGGGATCGTCAATCTGGCCATGCTGCACAAGCTCGACGGCGATCGCAATACGGTGTTCGCCACCACGACGCTGCATGCCGATGAGGCCAAACGCGTGCTGCTGCGTTTCGGGTTCAGCGACAAGGTCCGCGTCTTTCTCAACGGCCATCCTCTCTATCGCGGCAACGACGCCTTCCAGACACGCGACCGTTCCTTCCTCGGCACCGTCGGCCTCTTCGACGAGTTGATCCTGCCGCTGAAACGCGGCGACAACGAGTTATGGTTCGCCGTCAGCGAAGGCTTCGGAGGATGGGCGGTGGTGGCACAGTTACCGTGATTGTTGTCTCGCAAAGGCGTCTCACGCGAAGACGCGAAGAAAAACGCGGCTGGTGGTTTCACCACCTTTCGCGTCTTCGCGTCTTCGCGTGAGCAGGCGTTTGAACCACTGAAACTAAGCTCGGAATGATCCAGCGCAGCAGTGCTTTATCATTCTTCGAATACACTATCGCCCGAAGGTACGGACGATCATGGGTGCTCAAAACATCGAACTACGCGATCAACCCGCCTACACCCTTTCCGAGGCCGCGCGCTATCTGAAATTGCCCTCGGCAACGCTGCGATCATGGACGATCGGCCGGAACTATCCGACGGCCGCGCGGACGGCACGTTTCAAACCGCTGATCCACGCCGCAAAGGATGCACCGACGCAGCTTTCGTTCTATAACTTGATCGAAGCGCACGTTCTGCGCTCGCTGCGGGTCGATCATGGTGTCGGGATCAAAGAGGTGCGCGATGCCATCCGGTACGCAGAGAACACCCTCCGAATCGAGCGCCTGCTGCTGCACAAAGGATTGTGCGCCCACGCCGGCGAGGTCTTTCTCGACAAATACGGAGAGCTTCTCAACCTGAGTGCTTCGGGTCAGCTGGCCATGCGCCGCCTGCTTGCCGAGCACCTGAAACGTGTTGAGTGGGACCAGCGCTCCTTCCCGATCCGGCTGTATCCGTTCCTCTCCGGTGGGAGCGCCTCGGAGAAACCGATAGCCATCGATCCATCGATCGCATTTGGGAGGCCGATCGTATTGAGGGCCGGAGTCTCCACCCACGCGATCGCCGAGCGCCTCGACGCGGGTGAAAGCGTCGGCGAGCTGGCCGAGGACTACGGACTGACCGGCACCGAGATCGAGGAAGCGGCGCTCTACGAACGGGCTGCGTGAGCCGGATCTTCTTCACGGATCGCGATCTAGGGAAGCAGTTTCCAGCGATCCTTTCCTCAGCCGGTCTCGCGGTGGAACGTCACGGGGATCTTTTTGCGCCCGACGGATCGGATGAACAGTGGCTGGAGTACTGCGGAAAGAAACAGAGGATCGCTATCTCTCACAATCTTCGAATCCGCTACACGCCAAACGAGCTCGCTGCGGTCATGCGGCACGGAGTAGCGCTCCTGGTCGTGATCGGCGATACGCCTCTTGCCAGCCTTGCCTCAAACTTCGTCAATTCGATGCAGCGAATTGAGAGGTTCTTGGCGACGCATCAGCCGCCCTACATCGCGAAGGTGTATCGCGCCCCGCCCGCGGATCTTGCCCGGAATCCGACAGCAAAGGGAACGATCTCGCTCTGGTATCCGGCCTAGCGCGTTTCAAGCGATTGTTCGTGGGCGAAGACGTCTCACGCGAAGACGCTCACGCGAAGGCGCGAAGACGCGAAGGAAAAGCAGCTGATGGTTCCCCCCTTCGCGTCTTCGCGGCTTCGCGTGAGACGCCTTCGGGCATTCAGCTCTTCCGAACCTTGTAGCCGAGGCGCTCGAGCTCGGCGGCTACTCGCGCGAGGTGATCGCCCTGGATCTCGATCTCGCCATCTCCCGCCGTGCCGCCGGCACCGCATCGTTTTTTCAACGACGCCGCCAGATCCGACAGCGAGTCCGCCGTCAGTTGAAATCCGGTCGCGACCGTCACGCTCTTTCCCGCGCGGCGCTTGCGATCAATGACCACGCGGATGACTTGTTTCGACGGATCCTGATCCGTTCGCGCGTCGACCACGCCCTCCTGGCGCAGCCGCTTCGCGGCTTCGGGATCGCTGCTCCAGACGAGTCGGGATTTCATCGGGCAGGGACGATTGTGGCGCGCGGGCTTCTTTCTGCGCAACGGCCGGAGAGAGGCTCTATCCGCAGATGACGCAGATACAACGCAGAGCTAACGAGCGGCCGCCATACACCGTAGACTACCGGAACACCCTTGGAGGCTTGCCAATGGGACGCGCCGGTGTCGGGACTTCGGTAAGGCGTCGCCGCGTCACCTTCGACGGGAGAACAGGTGGACGATCGCGACGAACAGGGCGGCGCCGATGATCGACCAGAGAACCGGGAAGGGGTGTCCGCTGACCTGGACCATGAAAGGCTCCGGCAGCTTTAGCTTGTGCGCCACCCACGGCCCGAGGATGGCTCCGATAAAGCCGAGGGCGATCGAGACGATGAGGCCGCCCCGAACTCCGCCGGCGATCGCTTTGCCGATGGCACCACAGATCGCTGCAATAATGATGTAGATGATCAGCCCTGGCAACGTGAAGGTCATGGGCAAGGTCCTTTCGCGCAGTCTCGCTTCGCAGAGTTTGTTCGGAGCTCGACCGTTGGTCAGCGCAACATTGATGCCAGTGGGTTATTTTGTATAGTGTCTGCCGTGGTCTCGAACATCGACCACCGGAAGACCTCTTAATCCCATGAATCGCTTCCTTCTCCTCCTCCTCACGACCACGCTGCTCTCGAGCGCATCCCTTCTCGCCGAGCAATCGCCGCTGATTCAAGTCACGATCGAACCGATCATGCGTTCGGACGACCATCACACCGCCTCGGCCCTCGCCGTCCTGCGGAACCACGCGGGCGTCGATGTCACGAACGTCGACGTCGATCTCGTCCTGAAATCGCTGCAGCCATCGACGACGATCTCCGCCGCGTCTCATCCGGCCTGGCCCCCTGACTGGTCCTGCCAGAGTACCGGTACGCAGAGCGTCCGCTGCCGGCTGCCCTTGATTCACGGCGTCGAAGGTACCTTCGTGCCGCTCGTCGTCACCATCGATCCGGCCGATGAAGGCCGCTTCTCGCTGAGGGCGCAGGCAACCTGGAACCTTGGCGACTCCACCTTCACCAGTGCGCCGTGGACCGTGACGGCCCTGTACCAGCGAGAAGTACTCGTCACGAATACGAACGACGACGGCGACGGCTCGCTTCGCAACGCAATCGCCTACGCGAACGACGCCTGTGCGCGCGACCTGGTGCCGTGCGCGCTCCATTTCCGCTTCACCGAGGACCAACCGAAACAGGGGTGGTACACGATTCGTCCGCTGACTCCGTTTCCGGCGATCACCGCTCCCGATATCACCATCGAGCGTCGTCTCGACGAGCCAAAGATCGAGCTCGACGGCTCGCTTCTTCAATCTGGGAACGGGCTGGAGTTGCGGGGCGACGGACAGGCCTCGATCCTCTACCTCGCGCTCGGCGGCTTCCCGGGTGACGGGATCTCCATCACCCGTCGCGGACCGATCACGATCTTTTCGTCCCAGATTGGCGTTCATCCGGATGGTCAGCCGCACGGAAACGGCAGCCGCGGCGTGAGCATGGACATGCCGGCGACGAATGTGTTGCTGGGTAGCAACCGGATCTCGGCGAACGCACGAAGTGGTGTGTTCATCATGGGTGGGGAACACATCACGCTCGACTCTTACAACTTGATCGGCCGCTTCACATGGGAAACTCCGCTGCTCGGCAACGGCGCCAGTGGTGTGTTCGCGGGACCAAACGCACGCGACATCGTCATCCATCGAACGTTCATCGGCGGCAGCGCGCAGATGGGAGTGGCGGTCGCCTCCGACGCGCGTGGCGTGCGGATCGACAACACGTGGATCGATCCGAACGGAGGCCTGCCGATCGATCACGGTCTCAACGGGTTCTCGGGCGAGGTGAGCGATCCATCGCACTTCGCCCTCCCGGCCCCTCGGCTCGATGTTGCGACCTACGACCCAGTCACGAACATCACGACGGTACGAGGCACATTCGACGCTCCCGATCCGGATGCGAGCTGGACGCTCACCTTCTTCGGCAGCAGCATCGGAATCTGGCCGGAAGCGGACCTACTCGCAGTCCCTTTCCGCGGCAGGACGTTCACGATGACGATCTTTGGGCATCCCGATGTGCTGCGCGCGACCGTCAGCGGCCCCCAACCCAGCGACTGGTCGACGAGCGAGTACTCCCAGCAGATCGAAGTACGGTCTACAGGTACGGAGACGAAAACCAGATCTTCGCACTTCTGAGTGCACGTCACCGATTGATCGCACAGCGGAAACCGACGGTGACTTGGGAAAACCCCGGCACTGCGTTGTAGCGCGTGGAAATGCGCGCGCCTGCACCCGTGTCCACCCATGAGCCGCCGCGCAGGACGCGTTGCTCGCCCGCGGCCGGACCGGAAGGATCGGTTACGGTGCCGGGGTCGTAGTAGCCATTCCAATCCGCGGTCCATTGCGAGACGTTGCCGGTCATGTCGTCGAGACCGAAGGCGTTCGGTTTGAACGTTCCGACCGGGGTAGTGCCGAGGAACGGATAGTTGATCGCGGCGGCAGTGGGTTCGATGCCGAGGGCTTCGACGTTGCGGCCTCCGTTGTCGGCGAGATTCGCGTTTCCTTTGCCAGCCGAATTCCCCCACGGGAAGCGCCACTCCTCGATACCGCCGCGCGCCGCGTACTCCCACTCGGCCTCGGTCGGCAGCCGTCCACCCGCCCACGCGCAGAAGGCGCGCGCGTCATTCCAGTCGACATTGACGACTGGATGGAGCGCCTTGTTCGCGTCTGCACTGCCGTGGCACGCGCCCGCATCGACGCATTGCTGGTATTGCGCGTTCGTGGTTGGCGTCTTGGCCAGGTAAAACGCCTTGCTGATCGTCACCGCATGCGCAGGCTTCTCATTTTCGTCGCAATCGATATCGCCTTTGGTACAGCCCATGGTGAACGTGCCGGAATCGATCGGCAGATATGGGATTCCGGAGACGTTGACGACCATAGCCGCCCTCTGCGCCGCCTGCGCGCTGGCTGCCACGCTCTTCTTCGCATCTTCCACCGCTGGATCTTTGGCCGCCTCTTCCGCATCGGCGCGCCGCAGATCGAGTTGCGCGAGCGCCTCGTGGTAACGCTGCACCTGCGGCGCGACGGCGATGGCTCTCAGATAGTACGCGCGCCCTGCGTCCGGGTCGTGCAGCGCCTCACAGAGCGCGCCGAGGTTGTAGAGCAGCGGCGCAGAGTTGGGTGCGTTCGCCAGACCGTTCTCCCATAGCGAACGGGCACCGGCGTAATCGCTGCTGTAGAACTTCACCATGCCTTCATGGGCCAGCGGCGCGTCCTGGTCGATCGCGATGGCGTCAGCAGACATCTCAGGCGCGAAGCCACCGATGATCTGATCGGCCGCGTCGTTCATGGCGTCGTTCCATGCCGTGTGCTGATGGGCGTCAGAGCCAACTCCGTCAGCATTCACGCTGCCGATCCGTTCACCGGTCCGGGGCTTGAAGAGATTGAGCGTGGCCCGGCACTCGACATCAACCCACACAACATCGCCCGCATCGTCGCTGCCGTCATCGCGCGTCGTCTCGGTCATCGGGCACCCTGTATTCGGCACCCCCACCCTGACGATCACCTCGCCGGCGGTTTGCTGCAGGTACTTCTGCCAATCCTCGGCTTCGAAGAGGCCATGGCCCGGGTTGAGGCCGCGGGAGAACTGGCGCTCGTCTTTTACGTCGTACTGCTCGTACCTGCGCAGCTTGGTGATGACCAGATCGATGAAGTCGTCTTCGCGCTTCTGGCCGGCAGCGTTGTCCGCGTCGCCGATTACGGCCAGCCTCTTCGCCGGTACGATGTTGAACTTCGGCGGCACAGTGTGAATCGCGACAACCATCGGCGGCGCCGACGCGCAACCGGCCAGCGCGATGAGGGTGACGAGCGCGAACGTCCTGATCATTTCATCGGGTAATACGTCCTATTACCCATATTGCTGAGACCCGCAGATTCTGCCGTAGTTGAAGTCCTATACTTGTGGCGAGCCTGGTTGTCGCAGCAACTTTCACGCGAAGACGCGAAGGCGCGAACAAACCCTCTTCGCGCCTTCGCGTCTTCGCGTGACTACCCAACATCGCATACAACGGAGAACCATGACGACTGAGCCTCTGATCCGCAACATCTCCGACACCGCGCTCTGGGTGGCGATGTACCGCGCCTGGGAAACGGAGCAGCCCAATCCCGTTTTTCGCGATCCTTACGCGCGCCGGCTGGCTGGTGCGCGCGGCGAAGAGATCATGTCGAAGATCAAGGTGGCGCATCGTCACGCCTGGTCGTACACCGCGCGCACGTACAACATCGATTCCTTCGTGACGCAGGAGATTGCCAACGGCGCCGACATGGTGATCGATCTCGCTGCCGGCCTCGATACGCGGCCGTACCGGATGGAATTGCCGCCGTCGCTGCAGTGGATCGAGATCGATCTGCCGGAGTTGCTGACGTACAAGGACCAGGTGCTGCACGGCGAGAAGCCCGTCTGCCGCCTGGAGCGCATCCCATTCGATCTGGCGAACGCCGGCGCCCGCCGCGCGCTGTTCGAGGAGCTCGGCCGCGCTGCGAAACGGGCCGTCATCATCAGCGAGGGCTTGATCGTCTATCTCACCGCCGATGAAGTCAGCAACCTCGCGCGCGATCTGGCCGTCCCGGCATCGTTTCAGCGCTGGGCGACAGACCTCTGTTCGCCGCGATTGCTGACGATGCTGCAGAAACAGGTCGGAGGGCAGTTAGGTCAAGCCGGAGCCCCCCTGAAATTCGCCCCGGAACAAGGCCCCGCCTTCTTCACCGAGTATGGCTGGACCCCAATCGACGTCCGTTCGATGCTTCAAACCGCCGCAGAGCTGAAACGTCTCCCGCCGCTCATGCGCCTCTTCGCCCTCTTTCCCGACGGCAAAGGAACGAAGCCGAAGCAGATCTGGGGTGGGGTCGTGCAGCTGGAGAAGAAATGACGCAGGTGGTCATTCAAAGCTCGCCGCTGGTCATGAATATCTGAGCGTCAGACATTCGCAATGTCGACAGGACCCGCGAATGTCTGACGGCCAGACGTTCGCGATGACGCCGGTCACCTCGCGAGACAATTTCGTAGAATCGAATATCTGACGCTCAGACGTTCGCTATGACGGCGGACGTCATTCATAGCTCGCCGCGAGTCATGAATATCTGACCGTCAGACATTCGCAATGTCGACAGGACCCGCGAATGTCTGACGGCCAGACGTTCGCGATGACGCGGTCACATCGCGAGACAATTTCGTAGAATCAAATATCTTGACGCTCAGACGTTCGCTATGACGGCGGATGTCATTCACAGCCCGCCGCGAGTCATGAGCGTCTGAGCGCCACACACTCGCAAAGTCGCGGGAGCCGCGAACGTCCGGTCACGCAGACACTCGCGATGCCGCGGCAGCCGTTCGAAGCTGGCTTCGAGCTGCAAATACTGACCTCCAGATACTCACGCCCGTAGCCCGCAATGAACAACACGATTACACGAAGGTGAGGATCGCCATGACGAGCCAGCCTAGCCGCGCTGAGTTTGCTATCAGTCCTTGATCAGGTGCTGCACGGCGAGGAGCTCGTTTGCCGGCTTGGAGCGCATTCCCTTCGATCTGGGCGAACGCCGCCGCCCGCGGCGTGCTGTTCGAGGAGCTCGGCCGCGACGCGAAACGGGCCGTGATCATCAGCGAAGGCTTGATCGTCTACCTCACCGCGGCCGAGGTCAGTAACCTGGCGCGCGACCTGGCCGCCCCGGCATCGTTTCAGCGCTGGGCGACAGACCTCTGTTCGCCGCGACTGCTGACGATGCTGCAAGAGCAGGTCGGATCGCAGTTAGGCCAAGCGGAGCCCGCCTGAAATTCCAGCCGGAACAAGGCCCCGCCTTCTTCATCGAGTGCGACTGGCCGCTGATCGACGTGCGTTCGATGCTTCAAACCGGCGCAGCACTGAAACGCCTCCCGCCGCTGATGCGCCTCTTCGCCCTCTTTCCCGGCGCCAAAGGAACGAAGCCGAAGCAGATCTGGGGCGGGGTCGTGCAGTTGGAGGAAGTAACCCACCGGTTAGAGCACTGTTGATTTAGGGACGAGAGCGTGAAACAGTCACGTGGTGAACCGCAAACACTACACGAGACAGATCTTCGCTGAGGCGTTGGTCGGCTTCGTGCCGACAAAGCCCATCAGGATTTTTGAACCCTGTTGTGGCGACGGGTCACTGTTGAGAGCTGCCGGGAAGGCTTGGCCCCAAGCACGGTTGGAGGGAATCGAATGGGCGCGGAAAGCAGCTGGCGTCGCTGCGCAGTCTGTTCCGACCGCGAGGATACAAGTGCGAGACGCGCTATCCACTCCCTGGCTCGTAGGTGGGCGTCGACCTTGTCTAGTTATTTGCAACCCACCATTCAATGGCGAGTCCAGTCAAGCCCACAATATTCGAACGGATTTTCGTTTCTTTGCTAAGGCGTTCATCGCTATAAAACACGGTGGAACTGCACTGCTCGTCGTACCCTTCTCAGTAGCTGCTAATCCGTCATTTCTGGCGTGGCGACGCCACGTACTCGCGGGCTTCTCTTTGCACTCGGCGATTCAGTTGCCCTATAACGCGTTTGAGGACACCGACGCTGCCGCCGTCGCGCTCGTACTAACGACGGAGCCGGTTGCCAGGACAAGGTTCCTCGAACTAACTTCCCACGCCAAGGTCGCCAATGAGGTCAGTAGTCTTGTAGATGCCTCGTACCGTCTTGACCCGCACTACTACCTTAGCCGCGCCGCGTTACCGCGCGTAGCAGTCCCGACGCTGGCGCTGGCTGACTTCACTACCAAAGTCCACCGCGGGCGATTCATACCAATCCAACGTCGCCGACGCCGACATCGAGGAGCCTTTGGAATCGTGGGGCTCACAGAGCTAAGCGGATCACCTATTCGAAGGTTTTCGTCGAGCGCATCAGACGTGAACACCAGTGGCGGTGACCTCCTGATTTCACGCGTAGGCCGGCGCGCCGGGTTGGACGTCATGCTCATTCAACGCGAATCGGGCGCGGTAGTCGCGAACGACTGCGCGTATATCCTGACACCGAAACATCTCGGGGGCTATCTTGCCGCAGCCTTCCTAACCGGATACGTACGCGCACAAGTTTTGGCCGTACGGCGAGGTATGGCAGCCCGCGTGCTGAGTAAGGACGACTTACTGAGGGTTCGCATTCCACTGTTGCCGAAGAGACGAATGTCATATTTTAGCGAGCAGTGGCAGCGGCATCCCGAGCGCCGCGCTCGACTACTTGCTCGGCTTAATTTGGTACTCTTCAGCACCACGGGACGCCAGTGACCCACGGATCATTCTCGGTACCACGCGAAGGTCCGGCATACGTCTCTCACGTATTCAATATCGCTGATCAACTGGTCCGGTCTGGCGTCTGGGCAGGACTAGATCGAGACCGTCTTCGCATCTGGCGAAAGAACTTTCATACCGAAGCGGAACAGTATCTGGCGGCCTGCTGCCTAGATCGCTTGCTCTATCGCTCCAATGAGCAGACTCTCGCGCTGATGCGCCACTTGTGGACCCGTAAACTTCCAATGCTTCAGCGTGAACTGGAGGGCTCCGGATCGACTGTCTGGATAGACGCTCTGCGACAAGGCGTCGACGCGGGAGTGAGGGTTGTCCCAGTGGTTGACCCCGCCCATGTTGCGAAAAGCGGGCATGTGATCGCCCGCTTGTTGGAGAAACAGCTTCGCGTAAGATCGCGATATATCAAGTCGCCGGCCGGGGCGAGCAATGTCAGTGCGGGAACGATAATTTTTGTAGACGACTTTCTGGGAGGCGGTACTCAATTCGCAAATCTGTTCGCTCGAAGCCAGCTTCTGCAATTGCCGAACAAGGTGCGTCTGATCTACGCCCCGCTGGTCGCTTACGAGGAGGCCGTCGCGCGCATGCGCCAAGTGATGCCTCGTCTTCATATTGTACCGGCCGAGTCTCTCGACGCTACACATCGCGTGCTAACAACCGCGTCCAGTGCCTTCGCCGATGGCGTGAATACGGCTTCAGGCGCTCACGACTTCTATTATGGAATGATCGATCGCTATGGCCTCAGGGCCATGCCACCGATCGACAACATTCCACACCTTGGGGTGACATATGCTTTTGAGCACGCAGCGCCCAACAATAGTCTAGAGATTCTCTGGCAGGCCTCGAAGGGATGGACGCCCTTGTTCGATCGGTGACTTATGTACGATAGCACACTTGACGGAGCTCTATCCCAGAATCGTGCCGAAGAGCTTGGACCCGACGTCTGGGACCAGTTCGTAATCCCGCAGTTCTTTCCACAGCTCACGCTTGATGCTAGCAAGAAACCACGCATTTTCATGGGCGGACGCGGCTGCGGAAAGACTATGTTGCTGCGGTTTCTTTCACACCAAAGCACCTTTTCTGCTAGGCGCGCCGTAATCCCCCTAACTGAAACGAACCGGATTGGTCTGTATTGGCGTGCGGATACGCAATTCGCCCACGCGATGACTAGGCGCGGCGTCGAGGAGGAGACATGGCTCGCCGCGTTTTCCCACATGGCCGCCATAGTGTTGGGTCGTGAGTTGCTGGCTTCGCTGGAGAGCATCGCTAACAGCTCGGTGTCAACTCTGGGTGGCCGCGACCTGGAGGTACTGGATTTCCGGCGACTAAAGGCGTTTGACGAGCGCCTGCCGACGTCATTTCGCGATTTGGCCGATCACCTTGAGAGCGAGCTTTGGGTTCTTGAAACGTGGGTGAGTAACGTGCGACGTGAGACGATTCCGCATTTCCTGCCGGGTGATGCCTTCGTGCGCGCCTTGATCGGCGAGGCAAAGCGGCAACTACCCTCACTCGCCACTAGCATGTTTTTTGTCTACATCGACGAGTACGAGAATCTACTAGTCGTTCAGCAGCGAGTTGTGAATACCTGGCTCAAGCACAGCGAGCCCCCATTGATCTTTAACGTTGCGATGAAGCGGAACGCGTTTGAGACGCGCGACACATTGGGCGACGAGTCGATCGGCGAGATTCACGACTTTCGAGTTTACGACCTCGAGGCGCTTGATGAAAGGTTCGATGTGTTTGCCGCCGAGATTCTGTTCATGCGACTGGCTGGGCGCGCGGGAAGCTATTCGGTAGACATAGCACTCCTCCGCGATCCGGATCGCATCGGCGAGCGCCGAGCCAAGGCGTATATTTCGGAGCTGTTGGCTGCAGCTGAGCAAATGTTCCCACAGCCGTCGCATCGACAGTTGGCTGCAGGTGTTCTCGACGACCACGCTCTGCGAGACCGGCTTGAGCAGAAAATCACGCATGCATTGGAGCGCCGACAAGTCAGCATACCTCTTCGTTATTTCGTCGATGACGCCTATCCTGAGGCCGCCGTGATTGCGCCGGTACTTCTGCGTCGGAGTGTGTCTGCTGCGGAAGTTGCTGAGGAATATGCCAAGCTTCGCACTGGTAAGGACAACCGGTTGACTGGGAAAACCGGTTGGATACATAACAATTTCGTCGGCGCTCTCTTGCAGTTGTATGAGCCGCTTGCACGTCCGTGTCCCATTTACGCTGGCTTTGCTACCTACTCCTTAATGGCCAGCGGCAATCTCAGACATTTCATCGAGCTATGTTATAAGGCCCTCGCGCGCGCAGAACAAGATACCCTTGTGCCGCCGTCTGTGCAGGCGGAGGCTGCTAGGCAGGCAAGCGCTGCGCTGCTGTCGGAGGTTAAAACGTTTGGCAGGCACGGGAATCAACTGCATACGTTTACGCTCCGCCTGGGCTCTTTGTTTGCGCTCGCTCATTTGCGGCCGTCTCAGAGTGAGCCGGAACAGTCTCATTTCGCTGTGGTACGTGGCACGCGAGGGTTATCGCCGTTGGTAATGTCATTCCTTCGCGAAGCGGTTAAGTGGTCGGTCCTTTTTGAACAGCCAGGGACGAAGAAAAAATCGGAGATTGAGCCGGAGGGTGTGGATTACGTATTGAATCCGATCTACGCTCCTTATTTTCACATCAGCTTTCGCAAGAAGCGACGGCTCGAGCTGTCGACTGAGGACGTTACAACTTTGGTCGGCGGCTCGGTGGATGATGTGCGAGGTCTCCTCAAGCGGTTCTCGTCTCGTTGGCGCGTGGATGACGACACCATAGGCCCATCCTTATTCGCGAACTTGATTCGGGAGGATCAAGGATGAGGAAGCTGGCGGCGAGTGAAGGTCCAGACTCTGCCGGCCTTCTCAGCGAGTTTGATTTGGCAATCGTCGGCGAGACCCTCGACTCTCGCGGTAGAGCAGCGGCTTCGTGCTTGAGTGCTCTCGCCGAAAGGACTCTGACTGTTACTGGCTACGACGCGGACGCGTATACGTTACTCGTAGACGGGCGGGCTGTCGATGCCGACGACTTGTCGACTCGGCTCAGCGAACTCACGGTGAGGCATGCGGTGTTGGAGGCGACAACACTGGGCTTCGTGGAGCTGTTCCTCGCGCTGCGCGCACTTTTTGAGCATGGCGTCACAGAGATTGATATTTTGTATGTGGAGCCGGACAGCTACGCAAAGCCGCGGCGGTCTAGATCGTTGCTGCTCAGCCGGCGCGAGTTCGAGTTGTCAGAGGATGTTCCCGGCTATCGTGCGATTCCCGGCGCGACGATGATATTGACGGATCGCGTTAGACATCGCGGAGTTTTCTTCTTGGGGTTTGAGGAACGGCGGCTGGCGGTTGCGTTCGAAGACTTTCAGATGCTTCGCCCGCGAGATTGCAATGTAGTGTTTGGTGTGCCGGCGTTTCAGGCCGGTTGGGAAATGGATTCGTTTTCGAATAACGTAAATGTATTGGTTGATCGTGGGTTTTCAGACTCCGTGCGTTTTTGCGGTGCCAACGATCCGGTGAGTGCTTACGAGTTACTACAGAAGGTGTATTCCGCTCTCGATAGCGGCGAGCGGATGTTTGTGGCTCCTATCGGGACAAAGCCGCACGGCGTAGCTTGTGCGCTGTTTGCGGCTGAAACTGCGGGCGTGGGCATACTTTATGATCATCCCCGCCGTAAGGCCGGTCGCAGCGACGGGACTGGGACGTGGCATTTGTTCTCGATCCGGGACTAGTCAATGCGAGATCCCGTCCTCAAGGCAAAGCTGCTTTTGGAGTAGATTCGTCGATCGGCGCCACCGGGATAAACGCCATCGCCCGCTCCGCCAGCGCCGTAATCGTGAGCGATGGGTTCACGCCCGGATTCGCGGACATCGCGGCGCCGTCGATTACGTAGAGGCCGTCGTAGCCGAAGATGCGGTGATGGTCGTCGATTACGCCGTCCGCCGCGGTCGTGCCCATGCAGGCGCCTCCGAGGATGTGGGCGGTGGTGGGGGTGCCGAGAATGGTTTCGCTGAGGAGACTGGCGGCGAAGCCATCGATCTTCTGCTCCACCCGCCGCGCCAACTCCGTGGCCTCCGGGATCGCCGCACTCGGCGCTGGTCCCTCGGCCAGTGCAGTCGTCAGTCCGAATGCGCCCAGACGGAGACGGAGGTGGCCTTCGAGCGTGCGCATGTAGAGCAGGATCATCGTCCGTTTGGCCCAGTCGTCGACGAAATAAGCGCGCAGGAAGTGGATAGGGTGCCGCAGCATCGCCACGAGAACGCGGATCAGGCGCACCGGCGCGCTCTCCCCGGGCACATGCGGCGACATCAGCAACCGGAAGAAGCCGGAGCCTTTTCCGTAGCGCACCGGCTCGAGGTGGGAGTGCTCGTCGGTGTGGAGCACGCTGGTGATGGCGATGCCTTCGCTCAAGTCCCGGCCGGCGCGCGTGGTCACGCCGATCAGCGACTCGGAGTTCGTGCGGACGAAGCCGCCCACGCGGTCGGACAGCCGAGGCAACCCGTCCGCGCTGGCTTTCAGTTTCAGCAGGAGCGGCACCGTGCCGAGGACGCCGCCCGCGAAGATCACGTTGCGCGCGGTGAGCGTGCGCCGGCGCTTGCCGAACCAGCCGGTGCCCGAGGTGGCGTCGATCCGGTAACCGCCTCCGGCAAGCTCCCTCACCCACGTCACCTCGGTGTCCGCCTCGATTCGCAGACCGCGTTTCTCAGCCAGCCAGAGGTAGTTCTTGTCGAGCGTGTTCTTGGCGTTGTGCCGGCAACCGGTCATGCAGGCGCCGCATTGGATGCAGCCGGTGCGGTCGGGACCTTCGCCGCCGAGGTATGGGTCGGGCACGGTCTTGCCGGGCTCGCCGAAATAAACGGCCACGCGCGCGGGCACGATCTGATCCGGCCGGCCGATATCTGCGGCGATGTCGCGCAGCACCTGATCGGAGTACGTGTCGGCCGGATATTGCACGGCCCCCAACATCCGCAGCGCGGTGGCGTAGTGCGGCTCCAGCTCCTTCTTCCAATCGGCCAGGTGCCCCCACGACGGCAGCGTGAAGAACTCGTCCTTCGGCGTCGGCAACGTGTTGGCGTAGACGAGCGAGCCGCCACCGACGCCCACGCCGGAGAGCACGGTGACGTGGCGGAGGAAGGTCATCTTGAAGATGCCGCGAAAGCCTGCCGACGGCATCCACAACCACCGTCGCAGGTTCCAGTTCGACTTGGGGAAGTCCTCGGCTCGGAAGCGCCGCCCTTTCTCCAGCATCACCACGCGGTAGCCCTTCTCCGCCAGCCGCAATCCGGAGACGCTGCCGCCGAACCCGGAGCCGATGATCGCGTAGTCCCAATCCACGGGAGAGAGCTTATCGAGTCAACGTAGCTCCAACGATTATTTCTACGCGTATGGGTAGGGATCCTGGGCTACGACGACCCTCCTCAGTGTGTGGCCACGAAGTCGTGTCGTAATCTTCCTGACTTGCGCTGGGATCGCTCTAGCGGTCCTCGCGGTTGTGGTGTTGAACCTTTTCGCATCTTGGGACGAAGAGGATCAGGCCGGAAACGCCCTCTCCACGTCCGTGCCGGCGGCGCGTGGCGAAAATGACTTGCGCATCGAAGGATTCCTCTCAAGTGACCGCATCGAGCCAGGAGGGACGGTCGTGTGCTGGCTGATCGTTCAAAACATGGGCGACCATCCCGTCAAAGATGTGAAGCTAACAAACTGGAATGCCGCCGGTTTCGAGCCGCCAATATTCACGCCACGCAACAAGAACGATCTCGATGTGGCGGCGAAGGATTTCTTCCGCGTCGATGGCGTGCTCCGCGCCAGGTCCGTGCCGCAACGGTTTCGCGCCACAGCCGAATTCTCCTGGCGTGATGGCAACGTGAGACGGGTCAAGGAGATAACGCTCGGGCCGATTGCCATCCGCGGCGCCACGCAGCCGCGGGTTTACGCCGTGAGCCGTCGCGCCGTTGGTCTCCTGAAGGACCTGGCGCTTCCGATCCTTGCGGCGCTCCTGACGTATTGGTTTACGACCAAGCAGAACGAAAGCCAATTCCAGCAATCAGCTCAGAACATCATGCTGACGAAGAGTCACGAGAACATGGAGAAGCACTACGCGCCGCTCGCGACGTTTGCCTCGATCGCAGCCTCGAGACTAACCAGCATGGATCCGAGTGTGTCTGACACCGTTCACGAGGCACTCTTCTACCTGTTGATGTTCTTGAAACGCGAGCGCATCCGTTTCTTGAAGATCGGCGCCTTCTATCTCGCCAGCCGCCGCGGAGAGGATATCGTCAGGGAATGCACCGGTGTTGTACTCAGGCAGGTCACTTCACCCATCGGCTTGGCGGCGCGCACGGCAGCAGTTTCGAAAATGACGACGGCTATGGAGTTCTGGGACTTTGAGAAAGACGCCGCCGCGACATCTGAGGTAGTCATCGTACGCGACTTGCTGATCAACTGGGCCACGACGGAAAAGCGGCAGACGCTACAGTTTCTCTCAGCCGTCCTCACGATATATAAGACCGTACTCACCAACGAGATCAACCTGCCACAGCGGCTCTGGTACGCAAATGAGACCTTCGAGCCGCTTCCGGACCTCGCCGATGTGTTGCCCGTCCTTGAGCTTGACAGACCTGATTTGGCCGGAATGTATCGAGACTACCTGAAGTTTTCGAGTGAGGCTTGGAAGGATGGCGCCTCTCGCTGAGGTCGCTCGTCGTAACGGGCCTACTTGAGTTTTCGACCGTCGTAAGTGTAGTATTGAGTCAAGATCATGTTCACGCTGCCCACTGAAGTCTAGCCCTCCCACCACCGCGACGAGGCGATGTCGAGCACTTCGACATTCCCATTCCGCAGGGCGCTGAGTCTGTCTGTTCCTCCACGACCCGCATGGTCAGCAAATGGAGCCCGTTCGACTCCTCGACGGAGTAGACGCCGACGACTGCCGGTGATGAAGCGTGGCCAGAGCCTTGGCTTCCTGCTTGAAGCGCTCCAGCGGCTCCGGCTCGACGCCATCTCCGCCGGCCCCGCCGGATCTCTTCAGTCCCAGCGCCCGCGGCCCTTCGACAGCGCAAAACGGCCGCTGCCGAGGACGGCGATGGCTACCGCGGCGAAGAAGTAAAACAATTGAAGCTCTCCGCGCAGTGCGCCGGTCTGGCGGTCGAGCTCAAACGCCTTCATGCCGAGGACGAGGTAGATGGCCATCGTCATCTCGAATGCGATCACGAGAGCCGCGAGCCGCGTGAAGATTCCCGCGATGAGCAGGATCGGCGCGACGACTTCTGCGACGTACACGCCGTATGCGAGCCATACGGGCAGATGATGCGCCCCCAGCGGTCCGGCCATCCAGGCGACGCCGTGTCGCACCTTCGAGATTCCGTGAAAGGCCATCAGGACAGCGACGGTGAGTCGGAGAATGAGCTTCCCTTTGTCGTCCATACGTTTCTCCTGGGGGTGGGGAGTGGGGAGTGGGAGAAGAAGGGCCACGACTTTCTCCGACCCCCGACCCCCGAAAACCGACGCCCGCAACGCGTTCTCCAATCTGTAGATCTTTGATGAAAAAGGCAAGACTTCCGCTGAGCGTGTCGCCATTTCGTTGCGCGCCGCGGGTTGGGGTGCTATCTAGACCGTCACCGCATGGCCAACAACGAGCTACCTCAATCGAGCATCGTTCTCTACCAGACCGAAGACGGCCGGACGCGCATACAGTGCCGGTTCGAGGACCAGACGATCTGGCTCACGCAGGCGTTGATTGCGGAGTTGTTTCAGATCGGCGTGAACACCGTGAACTACCATCTGAAGGCCATCTACGACGAAGGTGAGCTTCCGCCCGGGGCAACTATTCGACAATATCGAATAGTTCGATTGGAGGGCACCCGGGAAGTCACGAGAGAGATCGAGCACTACAGCCTGCCTGCCATCCTCGCCGTCGGTTACCGCGTGCGCAGCCACCGTGGCACCCAGTTCAGGCAATGGGCCACTGCGCGCTTGAGCGAGTTCCTGGTGAAAGGTTTCACCATGGACGACGAGCGGCTCAGGAATCCGCCGGGGAAGGGACAGCCGGATTACTTCGACGAGCTCCTCGAGCGCATCCGCGACATCCGCTCCTCGGAACGCCGCTTCTACCAGAAGGTACTGGACATCTACGCCACCAGCGTCGACTACACGCCGAACACGGAGATGTCGCAGCAGTTCTTCGCCACCGTGCAGAACAAGATGCACTGGGCCACGCACGGACATACTGCCGCAGAGATCATCCACCAGCGCGCCGACGCCACGCAGCCGATGATGGGCCTCAGGACGACCCGTCCCGGCAAGATCATCCGGCGCGAAGATGTTTCGGTGGCGAAGAACTATCTCAGCGAAGAGGAGCTGCAGACGCTGAATCGGATCGTGAGCCTCTACATCGAGTTTGCCGAGCTCCAGGCGCTCGACCGCAGGCCGATGACGATGCGCAACTGGGTAGAGAAGCTGGATGAGTTCCTGAGAGTCTCCGGGCGTGAGCTGCTCGATCACGCCGGACAGATTTCAGCGGAAACAGCCAGAGCGAAGGCCGAGCGCGAATACGAGCGAGACCGGCGCTGGCCGATGCGCAACCGCGGTACGTTGACGCCGACTTCGAGCGCGCTGCGAAGAACCTCCAGAGATTGCCGCGGCCGAAGAAGCGCAAGTCATGAAGGCAACATTGCCCCTGATCAATCCGGCGGCTGCGGCTCTCCGAGGAATCCCGCGATGATGGTTCGTTGCCACTGGTGATCGTCCGGGTTCGGATACATCTTCGACGGCGAGTTCTGCGGGCCGTACGTCCACTGCTGGATGTCCTGCGAGAACGTGTAGAGCATCATCCCCAGAATCGGCGGCGTCGACTTCGTCGAGGACGCCGGCTCGACGCACCATTGCGCGAGTTGATAGGTCTCATCGATCGGAGTCATCCAACTGCCATAGGGAGGCGGCGGCCCGGCCTGCACGCCGATCGCAAGCTGGCTCCAGCCAAGGCCGACCTGGACCCCGTGCATCACCACGTTGTGATACGACTGGATGAAAGCGATCTGTGCCTGATAACCGTCGCCGTAGACCATCGAGCTGCCGATGTCGAGGAGTTGCCCGAGATACAAGCCCGCGTTCGGGTTGCCTTCCGCGACCGGCGTCTTGAAGTACGGCATGTCCTGCCAGAGTGCCTTCGTCAGCAGACTGCCCGTCAGCACGCTGCGTAGGGTGCCTACCGTGTTCATGAAACTCTGCGTGTTCTGCGGCAGGTTGCTCCACTCGTTGTCGATGTCGATCCCGTCGAGTCCGTATTGCTCGATGATGTTCGTCTGCACCCACTGCGCGAACGCGGTGTTGTCGCTGACGCCGTCCCATCCATAGCCGTCTGATCCCTGCACCGACAGCAGCACCTTGATCCCCGCCGCCTGCAACTGCTGCACGTTCGTCTGCGTCTGCCCCGCCTGCAGGGTCATCTCCGACACGACGTTGTCAGGGATGGTGATGAACGGCGCGCTGTTCGACGTGAAGGCAGCGAAGCCTAGGAAGACGACGTTGGTTTGGTAGTTCAAGCAATCGGTCAGCGGCACCGAAACGTCCTGAATCGGATTGCCGATGCCGACCACAGGGATCCAATACGTCAAGACGAGACCCTGGCTTGGTAGCGTGCTCACGGCGGCCCTCCTGAATTTCAGCTGATTGGAATGAGTGGCGGCATTTTAGCACGCGGGCTCATCGTGGTCACCGAAGCAAATGCAACCACAGAGACGCAGAGAACACGGAGCGTTCTCTGTGACCTTTGTGCCTCCGTGGTGATCGGTTTTGCAAGTTTACGCGCGCACGTTCAAAGCAGCCTTTCGTAGCGTCGCCGACCCAAAACTCTACCCCTCGTAGCCAAACATCGCCCTTCGCCAACACCGAGGTAGCATCGGCGGATGCTGATCAAAGACACCACCACTCCGATTGACTACCTGCGAACGGCTGTGGGGCGCGACGATGCGACGTTTCGGGACGAGCAGCTCGAATGCATTGAGGCGGCGGTGCGGGGGGAGCGGTTGCTGGTCGTGCAGCGGACCGGGTGGGGGAAGAGCATCGTTTACTTCATTGCCACGCGGATGCTGCGCGACCGCGGAGCCGGGGCCACGTTGATCGTTTCGCCGCTGCTTTCGTTGATGCGAAACCAGTTGGCGGCGGCGGCGCGGATCGGGTTGCGGTCGGCGACGATCAACTCGGCGAACACCGAGGATTGGGACGCAGTGATTCGGGCCATGCGGCGGAATGAGATCGACGTCCTGCTCATCTCGCCCGAGCGGCTGGCCAATGACGCCTTCCGGCAGAACGTGCTCGTGCCGATCGGCGGCAACATCGGGCTGTTCGTCATCGATGAGGCGCACTGCATCTCCGATTGGGGTCACGACTTCCGGCCCGATTACCGGCGCATCTCGCAACTGTTCAAACTCCTTCCGCCTTCGCTGCCCGTTCTGGCGACGACGGCGACGGCGAACAATCGCGTCGTCGATGACGTGATGGCGCAGCTCGGCAATGTCTCCATCTCGCGCGGGCCGCTGGTGAGGAAATCGCTGCGGTTGCAGAACATCCTTCTCCCCGATCAGGCCTCGCGTCTGGCATGGCTGGCGCAGCATCTTCCAACCCTTCCCGGCAGCGGCATCGTCTATACGCTGACCGTGCGCGATGCCGAGCGCGTGGCCGAGTGGCTGCGGCTGCGCGGCATCGATGCGGTTGCCTATCACGCCGATTCTGCCGACCGCGAGATGCTCGAAGCGAGACTCCTGCGCAACGACCTCAAGGTCCTCGTGGCCACCGTCGCCCTCGGCATGGGCTTCGACAAGCCCGACCTCGGCTTCGTCGTCCACTTCCAGCGTCCGGGATCGGTCGTCCACTACTACCAGCAGGTCGGGCGCGCCGGACGCGCCGTCGATGAGGCCTTCGGCATTCTCCTCGGCGGCGCGGAGGATGACGAGATCATCGACTTCTTCATACGGCAGGCGTTTCCGCCGGAGGGCGACGTACTCGACGTCCTGGAGGCGCTCAACTGCGCGGACGACGGCCTCTCCGTGACGCAGATCGAGTCGCTCGTCAATCTGCCATTCGGGCGCATCGAGCGCACGCTCAAGCTGCTGGCCACCGAAACGCCGGCGCCGATCCGCAAGGAAGGATCGAAGTGGTATCGATCGCCGGTGCCGTACCAATTCAATGAGGGGAAAGTGCAGCAGCTCACCACGATCCGGCGACGCGAGCAGCAGCGGATGCAGGAGTACATGCGCTCCACCGATTGCCTGATGCAGTTCCTGGCCGCGGAGCTCGATGATCCGTTCGCGGCGCCGTGCGGTAAATGTGCGAATTGCGCGGGCCGGGTCGTGCCAGCCGAGGTGCTTATCGAAGGAGTGATTGCAGCGAACGAGTTCCTGCAGCGCACGCGCGTCACGATCGAGCCGCGCAAACTCTGGCCTGTGGCGGCACTGGTCAAAGACGGCTTCAAGGGAAAGATCGCGCCGTTTCAGAACGAGCCCGGACGCGCGCTGGCCCTTTGGGAAGACGGCGGATGGGCGGAGCTGGTGAGGCGCGGAAAGTATGAAGACGATCGTTTCGACGATTCGCTCGTCGACGCCTGCGCCGCGCTTGTCGCCGGCTGGAAACCGGATCCCCGTCCGACATGGTTGACGTGCGTTCCGTCGAAGCGGCATCCGCAACTCGTTCCCGATTTCGCGCAACGTCTCGCCGCGCGCCTCGGCATCCCCTACCGCGCCGCCATCGTGAAGAGCGCCGACAATCTGCCCCAGAAGCAGCGGGAGAACTCCGTGCAGCAGGCGCGCAACCTCGATGGCGTGTTCGCGGTGGATCGATCAGCGATGATGCCCGGTCCGGTGCTGCTCATCGACGACATGACCGATTCCGGCTGGACGCTCACAGTGACCGGCGCCCTGTTGCGAAGGGCGCGCTGCCCGGCAGTTTTTCCGCTGGTCCTCGCGGATGCATCCCGTTCATGATGGAGGACGTGACGCAGGAACCGCAGGTATCGCGAGACACGCAGGCTGTTCTCCTTCTCTGCAGCCGTTTCGCGCCGCGCGAGCAGATCGAGCCGCTCGATACGCGCGAATTCAGCCGCGTCGAGGAGTTGCTGCAACAGCGTTCGCTGCGTCCGGGCGATCTGCTCGATGACGCGGATCTCGACTGGACCGCGAGTGGCCTCGACGCCGCCCGCATCACACAACTCCTCGATCGCGCGATGGGTCTCGGCCTCGCTACCGAACGATGGGCGAACGGCGGCCTTTGGGTGATCTCGCGCGGCGATGACGATTACCCCGCGCGCCTCCTCCAGCACCTCGGGCGCAGCGCGCCGCCGCTTTTATGGGGCGTCGGCGAGCGAAGCCTTCCCGCTTTCGGCGGCATTGCCATCGTCGGATCGCGCGAGATCGATGATGCCGCCGCGAAGTGGGCGGAGGATGTGGCGGCGGCGTTCGCGCGCGAAGCGATCACAGTCATCTCCGGTGGTGCCCGCGGCACCGATCAGATCGCAACCGCTGCCGCGTTGAACGAAGGTGGCCGCGTCATCGCCGTCCTGCCGGAAGGACTCGGTCGTCCATCTGTCGTTGGGCGTTATCGCGAAGCCGTTGTCGACGGCCGCCTCCTGCTCCTCTCCCCTGTCTACCCCGACGCCGGATTCACCGTCGGAAACGCGATGGGCCGCAACAAAGTCATCTATGGAATCGCCGAGGCCGCGGTGATCGCGCGCGCGGATGCGAACAGCGGCGGCACATGGGCAGGCGCGGAAGCGGAACTGAAACGCGAGGATGCCATTCCCGTGTTCGTCCGCGCCGAAGGTGAGGTTGCCGATGGCAACCGCGCGCTGATCGCCCTCGGCGCGCGCGAGTTTCCGGCGCAACCGTGGAGCGAGTTGCGCGCGCTGCTCACGACGTCACACAAGAGTGCAGAAGTGCGTGAAGCGCCTGCCGCCAGGCAGCGCACACTGTTCGAAGCGTAGGCGTTTCAAGGAGTGCAGGCGTCTCGCCCGCGGCGTCGAGGCGTCCTCGCCTCGGCGTGGTTTTTCGCGAACGCCGGGGCATTCTCCTGCAAGCGCCGATTTACCGCCGGGCGAGACGCCCATCGGCCGCAGGCGAGACGCCTGCACTCCGGGGAAACACCCCTTCAGGGATGTGTTGCGTGCCGCCGCCCACAACCTCCCGGTGTCGTACATGGAACTGGGAGCACCGTGTAATCGAGCGGGAAGTTAGTCGATGCTGTATCGAGATCGGCGTTGCCGCTGTAGGTTGCGGTGTATGAGTGCGTGCCCGCGGATGGTTGAATCGTGATCGACGCGGCGTTCCCGACTGTCGGAGCCGTTCCGACATCGATGCCACTGTCGCGAAATGTCATCGTGCCGCCATTGCCGCTAAAAGACGCAAACGTCGTCGCCTTCAGCGTCAGCGCCTGACCCGCCGTGATTGGGGATGCCGGTGTGCCAGTGAGACCGACGAGGGGGATGGCCTTCGTGACGACTTGCGAGAACGTCTCGGTGTCCGCCGTGTGGTTGGCGTCGCCTGTGTATTCGCCGGTGAGCGCATGCGTTCCCACCGTCGTGAACTGATACGTGAGGACCGGCGGGTGGTTGGCGTCGTAAGCCTTCGAGAGCAGGACCGTGTTTCCGTCGCGAATCGTGAGCGTGCCGGAGGGCAGCACGGGACCGGCGTCTCCTTGTTTCGCGAAGATCCTTGCAGTGATGGTCGTTGTCTGACCAAGTTGCGACGGCTGAGGGAAGACGTCAATGGCGATCAGGGAGTCGAGCTTCATCACGGAGCGCACGACACTTACGCTCGCAGGCGGGAAGATGTCGTCTCCGAGGAAATCCGCGGCGATCGTCTGATGGTCTCCGATGACGCGAGGCGCAAGGGTCATGAGCGCGGTGTTCCCGTTCCAATTGGCGAACCCGTTGAACACGCCGTCTACGGTGATCGTGACGCCGCCGACAGGTAGAAATGTCGAGGAAGTTGTGGCGGTCGTCGTGAGGGCCACCGGCTCCTGGAAGTGCAACGTCGAGAGAGATGGCGTCAGCGTGAGCGGCAGCGGTGTGGTGCCCCCTGCTGCCGTTCGCGTGAGAAGCGTGTTGACCGCGTCATTCTGATCGTCGAGCAGGAGCAGGTCGGCCGAGCCATTGCCATCGATGTCGGCGGCGGCAAGATAGGACCACGAACGCGAAACGACGCACGGCACGCGCGCGCGGAACGTGCCGTCGCCTTTGCCGAGGTACACGCGATTCGAGATGGCGAGATCGAGCTTGCCGTCGCCGTCGAAATCAGCGGCCACGGCGTTGGCCGGCGACGAAGCGAGAACGAGGTCACTCCCAAGAAGAAATGGCGGCAGGTCCGTGAAGGTGCCGTCACCGTTGCCGAGCCGTATGCGCACGGTATTGTTGTACTGCTCCTCGACCAGATCGGCCTTGCCGTCACCGTTGAAGTCACCGACGGCAATGGCTCCAACGGTGTTCGAAACGTGACCTCCCGCGGAAAAAACGCCGCTGCCGTTATTCAGGTAGATGGTCATGCCGTTGATATCGGTGCTGACAAAATCGGGCCTGCCATCGCCGTTGAAGTCGGCAATCTGACCCGGGTTGCCCGGGAGCGTCGTGGGCAGGGCGAACGTGCCGTCTCCGTTACCGAGAAGGAGCTGTCCGTTAGAGAGAAAGTTGCCGAGCAGAACGTCGAGCTTCCCATCGCCGTTCACGTCCGCGAGAAAAACGCTGGTCAGGCTCGTAATCGCTGTGGGTGCCGCGGCAGTGAACGTTCCATCGCCGTTGCCGAGGTACGTCCACAACTTGGACCCGGCGACGACGATGTCGCTCTTGCCGTCTCCGTTGACGTCGCCCGTGGCGAAGGATGACGCCGCGATGCCGGGTGGAAGAGCGAGCGCCACAGGTGGGCCGAGCCCGTCACCGCTGTTGAGCATGACGATGATCTGATCGACCAGGGTGACGACGTCCGGCTTGCCGTCGCCGTTGAAGTCCGCAACGGCAAGGCCTCTCGGAATTGTGCGGGAATTGTAAAAGGGGGCCGGAGCAGGGCGCACAAAGGTCTTCCGGTAGGCGCGCAGCGTACCGTCGCCGTTGCCGTGGAGCAGCAGGAGTCCGGGAGAAGAGACAGCGAGAACGTCCGGATGATGATCGCCGTCGAAGTCCGCCACAGCGAGCACCCCGAAGTTGGCGACATACGCGCGGACAGCGAATGTGCCATCGCCATTGCCGCGCATCACCGTCACCGCGTCGTTGCCTCCGGCCACGACGTCAAGCTTCCCGTCGCCGTCGAAGTCGGCAGCGACACCGCTGTAGACACCCCCGACAACGTACTTCGCCCCATCGGTGAACGTGCCGTTGCCATTCCCGAGATGAACCAGAGCAGTGCCGTCGAGGCGAGAGATCTCCACGATGTCGCGCTTCCCGTCGCCGTTGAAATCGCCGCCGGCCGTAGTGCGTGCGAAGGGGTCGTGCGAGATTGTCGTGGGACCGTTGACGCTGCCGTTTCCGTTGCCGGTGGCGAGCCGCAGTTCGTAGAACGACGACTCGATCACATCGACGCGGCCGTCTCCGTTGTAGTCGCCGCTCTCGATGTTGTCGATGCTTTGGATGAACGGGCCCGGCTGCGAGATTCCGGCGGCAAACGTGCCGTTGCCATTGCCGCGAAACGTAACCAGCGTTTGGTTGTTGGCATCCACGCGTGTGACGGCGATGAGATCGAGCCTGCCGTCGCCGTCGAGATCCGTGAGCGCGAGCGGCGAGAAGCCGATGATGTTTGCGATTTGCGATGAGATGAGTGTGAACGAGCCGTCTCCGTTGCCGTGATAGGTCTCGAGTCTCGTGTCCTGGCCGCTCATGACGAGATCGAGCTTGCCGTCGCCGTCGAGATCGCCGAGCACGATCCTGGCCCCGGGGGCCGTGATGGGAGTGCTCACGGGCGTACGGAATGAACCGTCCCCATTGCCGGCGAGAGTGAGGATGACCCAGTTGTTGCTGGGAAGAAGCTTCTCCAGCAGCACTGCATCCGGCTTCCCGTCGTTGTCGATATCACCCGCCTTCATGTCGAAGACGGCGGCGGAGCCATAATCGATTGAGGCGTTGCGGAACAGCGCCTGTCCGGCACCCAGCGGCGCGCAGAACAGCGACCAAGCGAGAAGCAGGAGTGCTGGACGGATCATCGGCTGTCGGGCTCGGCGTCTCTCATTATTATAGACGTCGGTGGTTGGAACCGTTTCACCCCTACAGAACCACCCCACCGCTTCTCGCCAGCCATCGCGACGGCTGAAACGGAGGAATGGCGAGCGGCTCGATGCACGCCATCCCCTCGCGCCAGAACGAGCGGAACGGCAGTTTCTTGCCTGTCCGGTAGAAGTGCATCAGGTAGGCCGAATCACAAGCGGCGAAGTCGGAGACCCATTGATCGAGGTCGCGGATGCCGGCGTCGTGAAAGAGCTGCAGGCTGTAACGGCAAGCCTGCTTTTCGTACGCGGCCAGCTCGCTGAGAAACTCTTCGGTCGCCGCGGTGACCGGCGTAGTGCCGATTTCCCGAGCGCGCGGATTCGTGTTCCATTGCACGGTGTGCCCGAGGAGATGCGCGATGATGAAAAGGGCATCCTCGCTCGACTGGTCGTAGTCGACGGCGATCGATTCCCCATCGAGATCACCCGTGAAAGGATCGGTCACGTCGCCGATGACGACCTGCACGGAGTAGCGCCGCTCGATGTACTCCTCGATGATGTTGAAGGCCTCGCGAAAGCGCGACTCGTCGGCGTAGAGCATGTGGGATGGTAACGCGGGGAGCCGATCCGCAGATGACGCAGATGAACACAGATGAGGAACGATCGATCTGCGCCCCATCTGCGTCATCTGCGGATAAAACTCCTTATCTTCCCAACAGACTCGCCACCTGAATGTAATACCCAGCCGCCTTCGCGCGATCGCCTTTGAGCTGCGCGGCGCGTGCGGCGCCGGTCAGGCCGTTGAGCCGGTTCGGGGAATCGGCCAGGGAACGCTCGTAAGCTTCGAGCGCTTTCTCCGGCTGGCCGAGCTCGAGGAGCAGATCACCGAGCATCTCGCGCGCCGGGATGATCGATCCGGGCGTGACCGGACTCTTGTCCATCGAGTCTTCGAGATCGGCGGCGGAGCGCATCAACGTCACGGAGTCATCGTCGCGTTTTTCCGCACGCGCGATCCAGGCATCGGCAACACGGCGCTGCACCTCGATCTGATCGGCCCAATATCCATTCTTCTGTTCGATGAGTTTCTGCCGGAGCTGTTTCAACCGCGCCACCGCTTCGTGCGCATGCGCGACGTCGCCGCTACGCGCGGCGCCGACTGCCCGCGCGAAATGCGTGAGCGCCTCGGCGTACGCATACCGCTCCCATCGAAACGCCGCCGGCCGAACGGTCAACGCCGCAGCCGCGGCCCAATCTCTCCGCTCCAATGCAAAGCGCGCAGGCACGGCCGCTGCCGCGTAATAGCCAGCGAAGTTCTCGACATCGAGCGCCTTGATCGTCGCGATCTGGTCGACGAGCTCCCGGACTTTTTCATCCTGCCCCTGCTGCAACCAAGCGTATGCGAGATAGTCCGATGCGTGCAAACCGTCAAAGGACGCGGTTCCGGGATGCATCTTCTCCGCATGCTCGCGCGCTGCTTTCGCCGAGGCGAGGTTCGAGTCGATGGTCTCCTTCCACATGCCGAGGCGGACGTAGATGTGTGAAGGCATATGAAGCGCGTGCGGCGATGACGGCGCGATCTTCGCGTACGTGTTCGCTGCTTTGAGCGCGAGCGGAGCCAGCGCCGGATAGTCGAAGCTGTGGATCAGATAGTGCGTGATGCCGGGATGATCGGGATGCTTGTCGAGCAGCCGGTTGAAGATTGCCGCGGCTCGCTTCTGATATGCGTACGTCTTGTCGGTGGGAACCGACATGCCATGCGCGACGAGCGCAAGACCGTAGAAGATCGAGGCCTCATCGTCATCGGGAAAGCGTGTCGTCAATCGCTCCATCTCCGCCTCGTAGGCACGCGCACGGGTGACCGTGTCGAGCTTGTCCGCGTCGCGATAAAACGTGGCGATGGCGTCGATGTAGGCCTGCTCGCGCGGCGTCTGCGCGCCCGCAGCCTTCGCCTTCTCCCCAGCCGCAATGCCCCGCGCCAACTCCTCGGGCGAGTACGGCGACGGCCACACCGGGTGATAGTTGCTCATCGCCACGCCCCACCAGGCGATGCCGCATCGCGGATCCTTCACCGCAATCGCGCGGAAGGCCTTCTCCGCTTCTTCGTACCAGAAGGAATGGAGCAGCGCGACAGCACGCGTGAACGCCGCCTGCGATCCCGCGCACGAGATCGGGAAATCTACGGTGCCGAGGCGCTCGTCGGCAGCACCATCGTGATGATGCTCCATCTCCTGGGCAGCCAACGGCGCGGCAGTGATCAAGAACGCTGCGGCTACAACCGCTCGCCATTTCCTCGGGAAGAACATGCTGGCCTCCTCCGCTCCATTGATCATAGCGCCCCAAGGAGTGCAGGCGTCTCGCCTGCGGCGGCGAGGCGTCTCGCCTCGGCGTACCGAACGTGTTCCACACCCGGGCGTGAATCCAGCGGGTGTCGTCTTAACGAGTGCCGTAATTGATCTTCGAGACTTCCCGGGCGGGACGCCCGTGAAGCCGCAGGCGAGACGCCTGCACTCCTAACGGAACCTGGTATCGGGTCCGCGCAATGACTCGCGCAAATCGGCCACAGCGGGATGAAACGGCGGGAGCTGATAAAGACTCAGGATGAGATCGAAGGCGGTGGTGAAGTACCAAAATTCGTCGCGAAAATCGGCGTAGACACGTCCTTGCATCAACGGTGGAAACGAATTCCCATCATCACCGGCCAGGAGCACTGGGAGCACCATCAGCTTCTGCTCTTCCGTTTTGAGAAGACGGTTGTGGATCAAGTCGACTTCGCCCGCTACGACGTAGCCGGTGCCGCTGTCCTTGTTCTCATATTTCCGGCGATACTCTGGAGTGCCGACCACAATGATCCGGTCGCTCTTCGCGATTCTCTCAACGAAGCGGCCTACGCTCGCGCCGATCTGCGCGTTGTGCCAACGGTCCAGGATCACCACAATCCCCGCTTTCTGCAGGTCCGTCGCCAGCCGTTTCTCGACCCAGCGCTCGTGCTCCGGCACACCCCACGCGTAACTGATGAAGCACTCCGGCGGCGTGATCTTTTGCTCGACCGTGAACGCGCGCACACGGAAGACCGCCTGCTCGAAGCGCGTCCGTTGCTCGGCCGCCTGGCGTTGCAAGTCCACCTTGGCCTGCACCGCCTGCGTCAACTGGATCGGCTCCGTCATCGCCGGCAGCGTCAGCTTCTCGCCGCACTTCGAACAGAAAGTGGTCTCGTCTCCCTGCCGCATCGCATCGCGCACGACCACACGATTCAATTGATGCCCTTTGCTACAGCGCACGGGTTCGTAGCGCATTACCGTCAGGTTCCGCCGCGCCAGGAAACTCTCGAACAAGCCTTGGAAGAGCGTACGCACTGGAGCGCCGACATTTGGGCCAAAGCTCAGCACAAAGTCCAGCTCACCGTCGCGCTCACTCTCCTGCCGGAATCCGCACCCCAAACCGCCGCCCACCTCGTACCGAGCGTTGTTGTGCCATTGCGCCGTGCGCGTGAAAGTGTGTGTGTAGCCCAGCAACACCACCAACGATGCGAACACATTCTCCGTCGGGCCGCTCACTGTGTATGCCACGCCATCCTCAGTGGCCGCGTCCTCCTCAACGGGCTTCTTCAGATTGATCAGCTCCGGGAAGACCAGATAGGGCTCCACGCGCAAAGGGTCGATCTCCCGGAAGCAGACGTTGTGCTCCAGGAACAACAGCGCCGCCGAGTCGAGGAGCACGTCGCGCTCGCTCGCCTGAAGATCTCTCAGCTCCGGAAAATCGTAGCCGCCGGCGAGCAGGCGTTTCTCTTCCAGAGCACCGAGCCCCTTTGGATTGCGGCGCGCCTCAAGCACGAACGACGACGCCAGATTGTTGAGCCGTTCCGGCTGGAGCAGAATGCGCGTCTCGCCGTTCGAAGTTCTGAGACGTTTCACATAGCCGTAGTTCTCCAGATGACCGACCGCGGTCAGGACCTCGGCGTCGCTAAACTGCCAGGAAATATCAGTGCCCTTCAAAAGGCCTCGAAGCTCATCCGGCGTGACTATGGTCTGCTTGTCCTTTTTCTCCTCCTTGAGGCCCAGGAGGTAATCCTTGATTCTCTTGAAGGTTGCGGTCGTGACCGTCGCGGCCTTGTCCTCCCAAGGGATCAGCGACTTCATTCGCTCGACTAGTTCTTCGATGCCCAAACCCGAGGAGGCGCTCGTGGTGATCGGGCCGACGATGCCGTGCTTCTTGCAAAAGGTATCCAACTCCTCCGGCGTCAGGGAGCAGGCTCCGCGGTCAGACTGTGCGGCCACGAGGATGATGGGGCAAGTGCTTTGCGCTGTTTGGAGTTGCTTCAGCCAGAAGCCGACGCCGTGCAGCGGATCGCGAAGGTCCGAGGCATCGAACAACACCAGAGCCAGGTCAGCGTTGTCCACGAAGAGCGCGTGAACCAGCCGATAGTCAGGCTGACCTGCGAAGTCCCAGAGGATCGCCTCGCAGTCGGTCCCGTCCGCGCGGCGCTTGCCGAGAGCGGGGAACACCCAGAACTGCTGTCCGTGCGTAGACTCTTGTTTCTCAAAACGGCCGTGAATCAGGCGATACCCGAGCGCCGATTTGCCAACGCTGTGATCGCCGACTAGCACGATTTTGCCCGTCGTGTGATGGACAGCGCGCGCGGCAGCCGCCACCCGTGCGCGCTTGCCAAGCAGCACGTCGTAGTCCAGCTCCCAGAGGTGGATCAGAGTTCGGCCTTGCGCAATTGGCATCGAGCCGCCGATGGCTAGTAACGGCAGCGTGGGATGAAAGGCGAGCGCTGGAACCCCCCAGGCCTGCGTTAATGGCTCCGGAATAACCGCGACCGTCTCCGGAATAACTGCGACCGTCTCCCAAGTCTCGCAGTTCCACAGGCGGACGGTGTCATCCCGGCTCTTCGAAGCCAGCAGAAAACCGTCAGGTGAGAAGGCGACCATTTCAACAACGCCCGTGTGCCCTTCGAGGGTGCGAAGCAGCTTGCCCTTGCGCACCTCCCAGAGCTTCACCGTTTGGTCATCACTCCCGGTGGCCAGCGTTCCGCCTCGCGAATTAAACGCCACGCTCACAACATCTTTCTGATGCCCTTCAAGTGTGCGGAGCAGCTTGCCGCTATGCGTCTCCCATAGCTTCGCCGTTTTGTCCGAGCTCCCGCTGGCTAACGTTCCGCCGTCGTAGTCAAACGCCACGCTCACAACCGCTCCCTTGTGTCCTTCAAGTGTACGGAGCAACTTGCCGCTAACGATCTCCCAGAGCTTCGCCGTATTGTCCGAACTCCCGCTTGCTAATATCCCGCCCTTCGGGTTAAACACGACGCTCGTCACTTGTTGCTGGTGCCCTTCGAGCGTACGGAGCAGCTTGCCGCTTTGCGCCTCCCAGAGCTTTGCAGTTCGGTCCTCACTCCCGCTGGCCAGCCAACCACTTTGCGGGTCAAACACCACACTACGGACCATGCCCCGGTGCCCTTCGAGCGCGCGGAGCAGCTTGCCGCTTTGCGCCTCCCAAAGCTTCACCGTTCTGTCGTAACTCCCACTTGCCAGCGTTTCGCCGTCCGGATCAAATGCCATGCTAGTAGTGATCCAACCTTGGTGCTCTTCCAGGGTACGGAGCAGCTTTACGCCCGGCGGGAGCTGTTTGTGATTCTTCTTGACCATACGTAATCGTTCTCGCTAACGCGTTGATTCGAGTCGTTCGACGCCGTCGCGGAACGCGGTCCCCCCACCGAAGATGCCACACTCCGGCTTCTGCGCAAAGACGCTTCGAATTCCTTATTCCGATCGGACCTCGGGGAGTCAGACTGGAGAGTCCGACCTACGTGAGCACACCTCATGACACCCGCCCACGTCCGCGATATCGTGATGGCCGAGGTGTGCCGATGAAGAAGATGTTGTGGGTGATCGTCCTGCTTGCTCCCTCTGCGTTTGCGCAGTTGCGGCCGGTGAACACGTTTTCGATCGTGGCGCGTGATCCTCAGACGGGGCAAATTGGCGTGGCGGTGCAGTCGCACTGGTTTGCGGTGGGGCAGATCGTGCCGTGGGCGGAGGCGGGCGTAGGGGCGGTGGCAACGCAGAGTTTCGTCGATCCTTCGTACGGGAAACTCGGGCTCGATCATCTGCGCACTGGCAAACCTGCCCCAGACGTTCTTCGCGGTCTTCTCGGCAGCGACCCTTCCTGTCAGGTGCGCCAGATCGGCATCATCGACGCGAACGGGAACGTGGCCACGTTCACCGGCAGCCGTGACATCCAGGCAGCAGGCGGCATCGCCGGCCAGTCGACGGGGACCGCGACGCAGATCGGTTGCGGGACCGGCGGCGGAACGCTGAACGTCGGACACGATTTCGCCGTTCAGGCCAACCTCATGTCGAACGCCAACATCTGGCCGTCGATGGCGAAGGCGTATGCGGCGGCGTCCGGCGATCTGGCCGACCGCATGCTCGCGGCGCTCGATGCCGCGCAGGGCGCAGGCGGCGACATCCGCGGCAAACAGTCGGCGGCGCTGATCGTGGTCAGCGCGAAGTCAACGGGCAAACCGTGGGAAGACCAGATCTTCAATCTTCGCGTCGACGATCATCCCGAGCCGCTGAAGGAACTTCGCCGCCTGGTGGCATTGCAGCGCGCGTACAACCACATGAACGCCGGCGATCTCGCCACCGAGCACAATGACAACGAAGGCGCGCTGCGCGAGTACGGCGCCGCCGAACAGATCGCCGCGACGACGCCCGGAATCCCCGTCAGCCGCCACGCCGAGATGATCTACTGGCACGCCGTCGCCCTCGTGAACATGAAGAGCGTCGACGATTCGCTGCCACTCTTCGCCAAAGCGTTCCAGATGGAGCCGGGCTGGCGCGAGCTCACCCCGCGCCTGACAAAAGCGGGCTTGCTGCCGGATGATGACGCGTTGATTGCGCGAATCGTGGGGGTGCGAGAGGAGAAGCGCTGATCGTTCTTTGTGTCTAAAAGCGAAGGTCTCGTTCGAGCGTCTTTGATCACAATCGCTCGCGCTGGACGAACGCGATCTGCGTAATTTGAGATCCTTCGACGTCCTGCGCCACCGAGCACGCACTGCGCAAACATCGCATTCGAGCGGGCGGCTCCGGCAGTCTCAGGATGACACCAATCTATCCATCGGGATGCGACTCAACCCTACCGGCATAAGACGGAGCCAGGCAGCGGCTCCGTCTTTGCCGCGAGTTCAGCGCTTACGTATTCTTTGGAACGAAGAACAGCAGTCCGCCTGCGACGATGGCGCCGACGCCGGCCCAGAGCGGGACGTTGACCGTCTTCTTTTCTTTCACCGCCAGTTCGACGGGGCCAAGGTTTACGTCGTGCGTGGTCTTCGTATAGGTGAACTTGCCGTATATGAGTCCGGCGATTCCGGCGACGATCAAGAGGATCGCCACGATCTTGAGCGCACTCAAGACCACGATCTCCGCGAGCGTCCGGCGATGAGGCGCACGATGAAGAGCAGGATCACCGCGCCGATGAACGCGACGATCAGACTGCCAATCAGTCCGCCGCCGAGGCTCACGCCGACGGCACTGAATAGATAGCCGCCGATAAATGCGCCGACGATCCCGACGACGATGTCGCCAAGAAGACCGAAGCCGTGGCCTTTCATGAACCGGCCGGCGAGCCAGCCGGCAATTGCCCCGATGATGATGAACCAGAGTAATCCCATAATGTCCTGCCTTTTTCCGCTCACATAGCGTCAGATCGTGATTGATCTTCCGCGTGTTGAATCTCCCTGATTCGTTTCTAGCCGGGCCAGTTGCGCCGGCGAAATTCCCGCGCTTCGGGCCACGTCAGCCTGGCTGCGTCCCTTCGCTTCGCGGAGTTGACCGAGGATCCTGCCGTGCATGAGTCTGACAACTGCACGCGGCCTGCCATGAATGGCGATCGACGCCCGAATCGTTGCCAAATCGGACGTAAGCGGCGAGAGGGCGGGCACGCCGACGCTATTGCCATCCCGAAAACAGGCGTATGCTGGAATACGTTCGTTCAGTAAGCGCCTGATCAGCCGGTCGCGACAGACGAGCACGGGACCCCGGCAACGTTGCCGCGGGCCTCGCGCCGATCCGCCACAGCCTCCATCCTCAGACGACCGAAAGGATGCGATGCCCATGGCGACTCGAGCCGCCCTCTACTTTCCTGCCCGGCATGCGGCCTGCAGACGACTCTTCTTACCCCGCCTGGCAAAATCGACGAGATATCTGCTGGTCATCGGCGTCCTGACCGGAAGCGCAACATCCACGCGGCACACCATTTCCTTCACTCCCCCACTAAGTTCCTATCGAAAGAGGCTGACATGAAACGAAACACCCTACTCACGAGCACCGTGCTCGCGGCGCTTCTCCTAAGCGCATCCGCGGCATTCGCCCAGATCTCCCTCGGCACCGCACAGAATTTCGGCGTCCTGGCCGGCTCTACCGTTACCAACACTGGCGTAACGACGGTCAATGGAAACGTCGGCGTCAGCCCTGGCAGCGCTGTAACCGGCTTCCCACCCGGCATCGTCGCCGGAGGCGCGATCCACAGCAACGATGCGGTGGCGATGCAGGCACAGAACGATCTCACCACGGCCTACAACAACATCGCCTCGACTCCCTGCACGGTTGATCTGACAGGGCAGGATCTGGGTGGGTTGACGCTGACGCCGGGCGTCTACTGTTACTCATCCACCGCACAGCTCACCGGCACGCTGACGCTCAACGCGCTCGGCAACCCGAGTGCCTTGTTTCTGTTCAAAATCGGCAGCGCGCTGACGACCGCATCCGGATCGTCGGTCACGGTCATCAACAACGGCGGAAGCAGTTGCAACAAGGCCTACTGGCAGATCGGGAGCTCCGCGACCATCGGCACAGGATCATCATTCGCGGGCGACCTCCTGGCTCTCTCGAGCATCACATTCACGACGGGCTCAAACAGCTCGGGACGCGCGCTGGCGCGCAACGGCGCGGTCACGCTCGATACCAACAACATCAACACCTGCGGCGTGCTGGCCTGTCCGATCATCACCGTGAATCCGGCAACGCTGCAGAATGGCAGCGTCGGTACTCCGTACAACCAGAGCGTATCTGCCTCGGGCGGAACGGCACCGTATTCGTTTTCGGTATCGAGCGGCGCGCTGCCCACGAATCTGATTCTGAACAGCGCCACGGGCGCGATCACCGGGACGCCGACCACACCCGGAACGTTCACGTTTACGATCACAGCGACCGACGCGACCGGTTGTTCGGGCAGCCGGCAATACACGATCACCATCACGAGCCCGGGTTGCCCGGCCATCACCCTGAGCCCCACCACGTTGCCACCAGGGGTTGTTCAGCAACCCTACGCACAAACGATCACCGCATCGGGTGGAACCGCGCCGTATACCTTCGCGATCGCCGCTGGAGCACTGCCCTCCGGCCTCTCACTCAATCCGGCCACGGGACTCATCAGCGGCACGCCCCAGGTGTCGGGCCTCTTCAACGTTACGATCCAGGCAACGGACGCCGTCGGCTGTCAAGGCAGCCGCGCCTATGCGATTGCGATCCTGGCAGCTCTCCCGCCCGCCGGTGGTCCGACGCTCAGCATCATCGGCCTGACGATTCTCATGGTTCTTCTTGCGGCCGCCGGGTTGTTCGTCATGAACCGGCTGTCGATCTAACATCACTGACTCAGACTTCAACGGAATTGCCGGCAGCGAGTCTCCATCGAGCGCCTTCTCCCACCACGCTTTTGTGGGGGAGAACGGCGCTCGATTTCGTGTCGACCCCGCTATACCTCGGCGCGCACTTGCGGAATCCGACGCGCAGCAATGTTGCGCCTCCGCTGCACACGTTCGGACACCGCGCGCAGCAGCGTTGCGCAATCGAGCCGCAGTGCGGATAGGGCGTACGGCAACGCTGTCACCTCGGCTGCACGTGCGGTCTTGACGGACAGCAAGGCGGTCGACTTGCGCCCCACGTGCGCACAGGAAGGGCCGCAATGCGGTCAACTTGCGCCCCACGTGCGGACAGAAAGCGCCGCAATGCGGTCAACCAGCGCCCCACGTGCGGACAGAAAGCGCCGCAATGCGGTCAACTTGCGCCCCACGTGCGGACAGGAAGCGCCGCAATGCGGTCAACTTGCGCCGCACGCGCGGACAGGAAGAGCCGCAATGCGGTCAACCAGCGCCCCACGTGCGGACAGGAAGCGCCGCAATGCGGTCAACTTGCGCCGCACGCGCGGACAGGAAGAGGCGCAATGCGGTCAACTTGCGCCGCACGCGCGGACAGGAAGCGCCGCAATGCGGTCAACCAGCGCCGCACGTGCGGACAGGAAGCGCCGCAAAACGGTCGACTCGGGGCGTAAGGTGCGTGCATGTGCTGCGTTTTCAGTAGGTTCGGACCGGGGGGTGCTGTGACGAGAGATTCACGTTAACCGGATCTGCTACCCTCCGATCACCAGAATGGCAGCGAGCCCCGTCAAACCCCGGATCATCTTCGTCGCAAAGTTCGGCGCAGCGCTTCTCGTCTTGTATGCGGTGATCGCGCTCAATCAGGTAAACGATGCCGTCATCGTTCCGTTCACCGAGGTCGTGGCGCGAGGGTCGGCGGGGCTGCTCGGGGGGATCGAGGGAGGCGTGGACACGCAGGGAACGATCATGCGGTCCGCACGATTCGCGCTCGACGTTCGCAACGGCTGCAACGGAGTGGAGGCCACGATCCTCCTGGCCGCGGCGATCCTGGCGTTTCCGGCAACGCTGCGATCGCGTCTGATCGGTCTTGTGATTTGCAGCGTCGCCATCGAGCTGTTGAACATCATTCGTCTCAGCTCGCTCTTCTGGCTCGGCGAGCACTACCGGCAGGTGTTCGACCTCTTCCACGTTGCCGTCTGGCAGTCGCTCATCATTCTCGCCGCCATCTCGATGTTCGTCCTCTGGAGCTGGAAGTTTGCTGAAAGACCTCTGGCCAAATCTCGCTAAAGGCGCGGCCGGTTTCGCGCTCGGGCTGGCGTTGTGGTGGGGACTGTCCACGCCCTACGCACGGCTGCTGGCCACGGTGACCGAGCCGTTGATCCGGATGACGGAGCGGCCCGCGGTCACGCGCCTGGTTGCCGGCGGAACGGACTTGACGATCGACCGCGATGACTTCCCGCGCTCATCCCCGCGTCCCAGCCTGACGCTCATGGACCTGACGGCAAACATCGTCCTCCTAACGACGCTCTTTGCAGTGGCCAAGCGGCCCGTCAGCGATCGCAACATCCTGGGCTTCCTGATAGCGAGTCTTGCGCTCGTCGCGGTTCATATCGGGGCGATCATTGTGAACGTCGAGTCGATTTATGCGTTGCGGCTTGGGCCGTGGAGCCAACGGAACTACGGATCACTCGCGCGGAACTTCTGGGGAGCGGGCGCTCATTTCTACAGCCTCATCGGCGTATTCGGAGCGGGCTTCGCACTCTGGTGGCTGTTCCGTCCATCCAATGACGTGCCGGCGGATTCGAGGAAAGGCGACCGGCGCAAGACAGCCACAAAAACGCGTGCACCCTCACGGTGAGGGTGCACGCTGAGAATTCAAGACGGCTGAGAATTACCGGCGGTACTGATCGCCACTATCCACGCGGATGTCATCGACAATGACGGTTCCGCGGTCGAATCGTCCCGTGATGCTTACGCGGTCGCCTCGGCGGAACGTGCCCCAACCCATCCGGCCGTTGTAGGTGCTGAGGTCGACGGAGACGGTACGGCCGCGGTCGGTCTGCACGATCATCGAGCGATTGCGGCGGTCAAACGACACGATCGTCCCGTTCATCCGGTGATCGTTGCCGAAATACGAATTCGAATTCGACTGCAGAAGCTCGAATGAAAGAACTCGTGCGTCGCGTCCATCGCCTTCGCGGCTATAGACGGTCATACGGACGACATCACCTGGCAGCAGAGTCGCCGCGCCGTAGCGCCTACCCTGATTGACGGCCGTGATCGAGTTTGGAACGACCAGATCCATACCATTCGTCAGACGGATGCGCTCTCCGTTACGGGCGACCGCGACAGAGGCGACAGTCCCCTCGACGACCCGGTTTGCGTATCCGCGCTCGGCGGCACGATATGTCCCCGGATAGCTACCATATTGCGCAAAAGCGGACGAGCCCAGCAGGAACGTGAACGCTCCGGCAAGGGCCATATTACGAGCTAAGCTTTTTGTACTGAACATTTGATGCCTCCCCTTAGTTGTTGTTCATCCACTGTTCATCGCAATAGCGGGGCCACTTTCGACTCATCCACAGTTTCTTTTTCATTCGTAAGGAAAAAGGAATGAATCAGCACGCACTCTGTCGCGGTCGAGCAACCGACTCTCGAACACGACTCCCTCTACTTTGTCACCCCGGAAATGCCGGCGTATGCTGAAGCGGTTACCTATTTACACGCCTGATCAGCCGGTCGCGACAGGCGCGCTCGTGTTTCCCTGCCTCTCGTCAAACCACCTGCGCGTTCGCCACTGCCTCCATCCTCAGACGGCTATCCCTGAAAGGATGCGAATTGGCGGCTACTCGATCGCGGCTCAAGCTCCCTGTCCAACGTGGGAAGCAGCAACAGGCTCCTCCCGCGCAGGGTGATGCTGAGCATTCCCCGTCCGAGAAACTCTTGCGGGTCGTCGGCATCGGCGCGTCTGCAGGCGGACTCGATGCGTTTCTCGATCTCCTGACGGCCATTCCCCCCGACAGCGGGCTGGCCTTCGTGCTGGTACAGCACCTCGATCCGCGCCACGACAGCATGCTCGTCAATATCCTGGCTGGCGCGACCACGATCCCCGTGCAGGAAATCACAGATGGGATCCGCATCGAACGCGATCACATCTATGTGATCCCGCCCGATGCTGAGCTCACGATTCAGTCCGATCTTCTCCGGCTGTCTCCTCGCATGCCGAAAGTCCCGCATCGTCCGATGGACACATTCCTGTCCTCGCTGGCTCAGGACCGGACGAATCGCGCCATCGGCGTCGTGCTTTCCGGCAATGACGCGGACGGCGCGGCCGGCCTCCAAGCCATTCGCGATGCCGGCGGCATTACCTTTGCGCAGAGTCCCGAGACCGCGAAGTTCGACGTGATGCCGCGCGCCGCCGCCGCGGCGGCGGACTTCATCCTCTCGCCAGCCGGCATCGCCGGAAGGCTCGTCGGCATCGCACGACGCGACGGCACGCACGACAGTGAACAGGTCGCCAAACCGGACGCTCCCGAGTTCGAGCGCATCCTCCAACTGCTGCGCGCCACGCACCCCGTCGACTTCGCGCACTTCAAGAGCGCCAGCATCGAGCGCCGCATCCTCCGCCGCGTCCTCCTCGGCAACCATGAAGACCTGACCAGTTACGCGGAGTCGCTTGAGAAGGACAGCGCCGGGGTGGAGACGCTCTACCAGGACCTGTTGATCGGCGTCACGTCGTTCTTTCGCGAGCCCGCGCGCTTCGAGGCGCTGAAGACGATCGTGTTCCCCGCTGTCGTTCAGAACCGCCACTCCGAGCACAGCGTGCGCATCTGGGTTGCGGGATGCTCGACCGGCGAGGAGGTCTACTCCCTCGCCATCACGCTGCTCGAGTTCATCGAGGGCCATCCCAATCCTCCACGAATCTCGATCTACGGCACCGACATCAACGAGCAGTCGCTCCGCAAGGCGCGGGCGGCGTCGTACACGGACCGCGCCCTGGGCGGCGTGTCGAAGGAGCGTCTGGCGAAGTACTTCACGCAGGTCCCCGGCGGCTACAAAATCACGAAGGCCGTACGCGAGTTGTGCATCTTCGCAGCGCACGACGTCACCCGCGACCCGCCGTACTCGCGGATCGATCTCGTCACCTGCTGTAACGTTCTCATCTACTTCGATCCCGAGTTGCAGAAGAAAGCAGCGGCCCTCCTGCAGTACGCGCTCGCTCCGGGCGGATTCCTGATGCTGGGAAGCTCCGAGAATCTCCGCGCCACCAATCAACTCAACGCCGTGTCGACGAAGCCGCTGATCTACCGCAAGAGCCAGGGGCCGGGCGCGCTGGCCACCTTTGACATCGTGCCCCGCTCTCTCCATCCCAGCATTGCCACGTCATCCTCGGCACCGTCTGCGCGCCGGGCCGCTGACGTTGCACACGAAGAAGATGATGCATTCCTGGCCACCCATCTCGCGCCCGCCGGAGTGCTGATCAACGAGCAGATGGAGATCACGCGCATCCGCGGCGAGATTGCTCCCTTCCTTGCGCTGGAGCCGGGCGAGGTTTCGCTCAATCTCTTCGGCCTGATCCGTCACCACGAAGTTCTGGCAGTGCTTCGGCCCGCGGTGCGCCGTGCGTTCAGGGAGAAGACAACGGTCAGCGCGGAAGACATCCTCGTGACGGACGACGAAGGCCGCCGTTGCATTTCGTTCAGCGTGATTCCATACGGCACTTCGCTGCCGGGCCACGACCGTTGCTGGATCGTGTTCCACACGGTTCCGGAGCGGGCAACGCGCAAGGCGGAATCGTCAGTCAAGCGGAAGGAGATCGACGGCTTGCGCCACGCCCTGGCCGCCGCCATCGACGATCGCGAGCAGCTGGCCGATGAGGCCGCGGCCGCCGCCGAGGAAGCGCAATCGAGCGACGAAGAGTTGCGCAGCACGAACGAGGAGCTGGAGACTGCCAAAGAAGAGCTGCAGTCGGCGAACGAGGAGCTGAGCACACTCAACGACGAGCTCCGTCTCCGCAACACGGCTCTCGTGCGGATCAACGACGACATCGAGAACCTCCTTGGCGCCGTCGAGATCCCCATCCTCTTCGTCGGCAGCGACCTGACGGTGCGCCGCTTCAACCTCACTGCCGGCTTGCTGTTCAACCTTCGTCCCGACGCCGTCGGCAGGCCTCTTCTCACCGCGCAATCGACGCTCGACGTCGCGCTTCTCGAGAAGCTCGTCGGAGCAGTCATCGAGACCGCTGCGCCGGCTGATGTGGAAGTGCAGAATTCAGAAGGCGACTGGCGGATGTTGCGCATCCGCGCTTACCGCACCTCGGACGCAAAGATCGACGGCGCCATCGTCGCCGTTCTCGATATCAACGTTCTCAAGCGAAGCGTGCTCGTCGCCGAGGAGGCCACGCGCGCCGCGAACATGCTGTCGCAGGCAAGCGCGTTGCTGGCGTCATCGCTCGATTACGAGACGACGCTCGAGTCGCTGGCGCGCCTATCCACCGCGGCCTTCGCCGACTGGTGCGCCGTCGACCTGCTCAACGACGACGGCTCGATCCGCCACCTTACCGTGTCGCATGCCAATCCTGTCCTGCGCGATCTCGCCTTACAGTTCCAGCAGGTAGCGTTCAGCGAGCCGGAGAACGCGCCCGGCGCGCCACAGGCGCTGCGTCTGCGTAAGTCGGTGCTGTTAACGGATATCGCCAACTCGCAACAGAGCGGCATCCGTCCCGAGGCGAAGATCACGCAGCTCATCGGCGCGCTCGGCTTGCGATCCCTGATCAGCGTGCCGCTCATCGTCCGCGGCAAGGTTCTGGGGACCACGACGTTTTCATCGTCGCGACGTCAGTACGAGCCGCTCGACCTGCAGCTCGCCGAGGAGTTGTCGCAACGCGCCGCGATCGCCATCGACACGGCCATGTTGTTCCGGGAAGCCGAGAGCGCGAACCGGTACAAGGACGCATTCATCGGCACCGTCGCGCACGAGCTGCGGACGCCACTGACGTCGATCATTGGATGGGTGCAGCTCGGTCTGCGAAACCACGACTTGAGCAATGAAGCGCTTCTTCGGATCGACGAGAGCGCGAATCTGCTCCGCGTTTTCACCGAGGACCTGCTGGACGTCACGCGCATCCGCGAACAGAAGCTGAGCGTGGAGATGGCGACGATCGACTTTGCGACGGTTGTCCGCTCGGCGATCGAGATGACGGCGATCAGCGCCGCCGCGAAAGAGCTCAAGGTTTCTTCGCACCTCCTGCTCGATCCCGCTCCGTTGACCGGCGATCGCGTCCGGCTCCTGCAGGTCGTGTGGAACCTTCTCAGCAACGCCATCAAGTTCACGGACCCGGGCGGTTCGATCGACGTCCGGCTGGAGCAGTACGGCAACGCTGCGCGGTTGTCGGTCATGGACACCGGCACCGGCATCAGCGCCGACTTCGCACCGCACGTGTTCGAGCTGTACCGCCAGGCCGCGGGTGCACCCGGCCACCTCCCGGGCCTCGGCATCGGTCTCTCCATCGTCGCGCAGATCCTGAAACTCCACGGCGGCACGGTCCGCGTCGAGAGTGCCGGTATCGGTCACGGGTCGACATTCATCGTGACGCTGCCATTCACCATCCCATCAGAGCCCGCAACACCCATCGGGCGCCGCAGCAAGAGCGCCAAACACCTTCGCCTCGACAGGCGCTCGTAGTCACACCGCGATCAGCAAAGGAGCTTCCTTGACCCGACACGCCGTTCGTACCACCGCCGGAAAAATGAATCGCAGCGACGACCTGCTCGCCGACGAAAAAGAAGTCGCCGCCGCCGTCCTCCGCGCCAACCCCGACTTCGGCAACCCCCACGTAGTCCGCTGCGACTGGTGCCACGAAACCCGCACCCTCTTCCGCGACGAAAACGAAGCCCCCTTCAAACTGACCTCGCACGGCTGGCTATGCGAGACGTGCAACGTGAGGGCGGCGAGCCAGGAAGTGAGGTTTTAGGGGCGATGTCAGGCAACCGCAGGGCTCGCAATCAGAGTCTGCATGTGATTAACAAGTATCCACCCGTCACACCCTTCAATCGCCTCGCCATACAAGGGCCGTGCTGTATGTCCACCCACTCTCGGGGGAGCCGATCATGAGGTAAAACTCACGATTGCCCTTATGCCATATGAGGTAGGCCGGGCGAGGCGTTCTGTCGGGGAGAGGACCCAGAGTCCAGCCTTGTTTCAGTAGCTCATGAATGTAGTGATTTCGAACCGAGCCAATCGGCAGCGGAGTGTCATAGTAGACGCTTGCGTGAGCGCGGCGAGGCTTCCAACCAGAGTCCTGCGTCACGAGTACAACGCCGGAGGGGGGGGCGATTCTTGAAAGCTCTGACCTCAGAGACTTTGCTATCGCAGCGGCCTCCCCCCCCCCTCTGCTGTATTGCCAGCCGGCATATGCAAGCGTCAACAAGCCCACCAAGATTAACAACAAGACTCCGATGCGTCGGGCACTGAACATATCGTTTCCTTGGAACCATTGCCTAGCGCCAGCCGAGGCCGGTTTCGTAGGGTCCGAACATCCAAGCAGCATTAACCCCTGCCCCAGGTAGACCGTCTCCACCCTCATCAGCAAAGCCGTTGCCCTGCCCTCCCCAGGTCTTCGCATAATAGGCACCGCCAACACCTGCAGCGCCGGAAACCGATAACCCGCCGACGAAATCACTTTCAACAGCCGAATTCGGTTCCGTTTTGCGTGCCAACCAGCCGAGGGTAAACGCGACGCCCCGTCCAGGGGTTCCTGCAGCAAATGCCGGCCCCCCGTACAATCCCCCATGCGCGTCCATCGCGAAACTTACGCCTCCGCCTACAAACCATGGACTGGTATAGGCTAACGTGAGGATTCCGTAGTCCGGCGATCTACCGTATGGCCGATGTTTCATACCATAGGCGGTCAATCGCGCCAGGTCTGCCTTCATTCGCGCTGAAGTCTTGAGAAATTCCGCATAATCTCGCGCGAGCTCTTTCGCGAACGCGTTTGGCGTCTTAGCAGTAACAGTAATTCCCTCACCCGACGTGCAAAAACCACCTGCAATAACACCATCACAAGTGTCTCCAGGACCGACAGGCTGCCCTTGTCCCTTCTTCTCAAGACCGGAGGGATCCATGAAGTTGATCGGCGAGCTAAGAACGTATGCGTAGCGGTTCCAGCTCTGCGGCCGGAGCAAATTGCCAAGTATTGGATCTGGTGAGAAGAAACGCCCCAACGTCGGACTCTCGTACCGCGCGTGCATATCATCAATCGCATGCCCATCCTCCCCACCCATCCCGCCGGCGTAGTCGCGCTCGTGCCCTGTAAACTTCATCGGGTCTTCGCGGTCGAAGCCGGCGGGGACTTCCTGCGACACTCCGGTCGCTTCATCACCGAAGGGGAAGTAGTCGTGGGCGGAGATCCGCTGGCCGTTGTCGGCGGTGACCAGGCGGGGTGAGCCGAGGTGGTCCAGGTGGTAGTGGCGGCGGCCGCCCATCTCCGGCGGACGTTGCGAGCCGAGGAGCAGGCCGTCGCGCCAGACGAAGTCCTCCAGCCAGAGCGATGGCGCAGAGGGGTTCGTCGTCGAGCTGCGGTATTGACGCAGCACTTTGCCGCCTTCGTCCCGCACGCTCCACGTCCACCAGCCTCCCCGCTGCACGCCGATCCGTTCATCGCCTGGCGTGTAGAGGTAGTACTCCTGAGTTGAACTGTCGTTGTTGTACTTCTTGCTCAGCGGCTGGCCGAATGCGTCATAGGTGAAGACGTACGACGCGCCCGTCTTCACCGCGCCGATCTCGTTGTAGGTGTAGTCACCGCCCGTGTACCGATTCGTGGCCGTGTCCACTGAGGGGATCTGCATGCTGTTTCCGCTGTTTGTCTTCGCGGTCATGTTCCCGAAGCCGTCGTAAGTGTACGTCTCCGCCGTCCCTCGGGTCGATGACTGCTTGAGGCGCTGCACACCGTCGTAGAGGTAGTTGTCGGTGCCGACGGAGATGATGTTGCCCGCTCCGTCGTACTTGTACTCGCCCGGACTCCACGGCGTACTGCCCAACGCGATCGGAGTGAGTCGTAGTTTGCTCGCAGGACCGGGCGCGGGATCGGCCGGAACGCCGATGAGGACGTCATCGGCGTCTGACGAATCGCCGCCGACGCGCTCGATGTAGCGCACCTTCGGGTCAGCTTTCAGGGCCGCGAGCGAACCGGCCGGGATCGTGACGACGAGCTGGTCCTCCTGGCGCGATTCGATCGTCCCGCCGAGCGCGGCAACGTCAGGCACGGCACCGGAGCGCTGTTTAAGGATGACGATGAACCGCTGACCTTGCTCCTCGGCAAACAGCGACGTGGCCAGCAGGACTGTGGCGACGGTGAGAAGGATGCGTGTGATGTCTTTCATGGCCTGCTCCTATCTCGCCCGCTGCTGGAGCTCGTTGATGTACACAGCTTTGATCGGCGTTCCTGATCCGACGGTGTCGGTGTAGGAGGGGTTAGATACCTGGACGTCGGAGAGTGCGGCGGTCATCCCTGTGCGTAACGCGTTGAGATAGGCGGCTTGGACCACGAGGCCCGGTGCCGGCTCGGGCACGCTGGTCGGGTAGCCCGCATTGTTCAGCAGGGTCCGCCACGATGCTGGAGCTGCGTTGTTGTACGCCGTACGGAGCGCGTTGATTGCGGAGCGGACCTCTTCGAAGTGCGTGAACGCGATAACAGTGCCTGCCTGCACGGTGGCGAATGCCATCGTGGTCGCAAGGTCGTTTGCCGTGTACGACGAGGCTCTGGTATTGGAGGAGTCGACGGCGCGCACGTGAAAAACATAGGTTGCGACGCCGCTAAACGAGTACGAGGCGCTCAGGGTGTTGCCCACGTCGGTTGTAGTCCAACTCCCGTGATCCAGACGCTGCAGGTCATATCGAGCCGCGCCCACAGAGGAGCCCCAGGCGACGGTGACCGTGTTCGTTGCGGCGCTGAAGGTCGCGGTGAGTGCGCCGGGAGTCGGCGGCGCGACGGTGACGATGGCCGTGCTGCTATTCGCCGATCCTTCCGTATTCGTGACCTTTACCCAGTAGTGCGTCGTCACCTGCAGAGGTGTCGGTGTGGTGAAGGTGGGTGAATTCGTGCCGGTCGGCTGACTCGTATTGCCCGTGTCGCCGATGTACCACTGATAGACGAATGGAGCGCAGCCGCTCGGTGTTGCCGTCAGCGTGATTGCACTAGTCGAGTAGTTGGCTGTCTGTGGATTCACACCTACAGTCGGCGCATTACACACGGGGACTGTGACAACGGCCGTTGTGCTGTCGGCTTTCCCGCAACTGTTGATCAGGCGGACCCAATAGTGCGTTGTCGCCTGGAGCGCCGGTGTCGTAAATGAAGGCGAGTTTATGCCGGCCGGACTGGACGTATCACCGGAGTCTCCGACAAACCACTGGTAGGTGACCGGAGCCGTCGACGCCGTGGCGGCGGTCACGGTCAGAGTGACCGATGATCCGGCTGTGATGGTGGTGCTGGCGGGAGGCTGCGCGATTTGAACGCCGCTGCAGGGATCGTAAGACTCGAATTTGATCTCCTTCGGCCTGGCCATCGCCGTTGTTGCATCGACACTCATCGTGTCGCTAACACCACCCGGATGGGCGATGCTCGTGACCATTCCGTTCAGATCGTAGGAGATCGCAGTAGCGAAATTGGGGACGGTCTTCAGCAGGCCCTTATCGTACGTGGGCGCGATCGATCCGATCATGGAAGATGACGTGGCGCATGGATGGTCTGCCGCGTCCGGACAGGTGGGGTAGCTGATCGTTGCGGGGAGGCCGAGGTCGTTGTAGGTGTACGACTGAGTGAATTTGTGAAGGCCGGTCACTTCTGTGGTTTTAGCAGTCAGCCGGCCGGCAGAGTCTCCATACTCGTATGTCTCAGTGACGTCAATGGTACCGGCTGGCGAGTAGTTTCTTCGAATCGCCGTTGTCAGCTTTCCCTGGCGGTAATCCACATCATTGCCTGAGGTCGTGCCGTTTGCCGTCGCGAAAGTGAACTGCTTGAGAAGGCGCGCTGCTGATCCCGAGGGAGGATGAAGTTGGTCAACGCCCATAAGGCGTTCCGCAGCGTCATAGTAATACTGAAGGTCAAACTCCGTCGAAGAGCCGGAAGCACCGGCGATCTTCTGACCGACGTGGCCGCGAGCATCGTAGCCTCCGTATGTCGTGGTTCCGTTTTCAGGATGAGTCTCAGTGAGCAGGAATCCGCGGCCGTCATAGGCAAAGGTCCGTGAAGGCTGCGTGGTGCTGGTCGCCGTGTCGGTCATCGTAACGGACGTGAGCCGGCCGGCTGCATCATGCAGATACGAGGTGCTGCTCACAGAATCGGGCTCATCGACTTTGATCAGCCGGCCGAAGGCGTCATAGGTTTCCGTCGTCGTCGCTGCCTGCTGCTGGACCGTGCCCCCCGACAGGCTCTCACCCACGTTGACTGTGCGTGCGACCTGTCGCGTACCGAAGTAGTCGATCGTCGTCGTGGTCGTGTCCGTCTGTCCGGGGTTCTTGATCTTGCCAGCGCGGCCGAAGGAATCGAAATTCGAGAACACGGTGAAATGGGATGGTGTTGCTTCCCATTCGGAGACCTGCTGCGTCCAGCCCGAGCCGGTGTAATCCGTCTCCCGAGTAGCCGTGCCCGCAGGAAGGACTCGTTGCTCTTTGGAAACACGTCCGAAATCGTCGAAGATGGTTGTCGCCTGAACCGTGCCGGCGGCCGTCGAGGTTTTCGTGACCGTGACCTTGGCAGGAGCGCTGGAGGTGGCCTCGGTATACGCGTAACCGACCGCTGCCTCGCCTGGCGCCGCCACCTGTGTGAGCCGGCCAAGAGCATCGTAATCGTAGGTCGTAGCCAGGCCCGCCACGTCTTCCGAAGTCTTGACTAGACCAGTGTTGGCGTCGATTGATGTATTCTTGACGCTGTAAACGACAGGATCGGCAGAATGGCTATTCGTTGGCCGATAGCGAGACGTCTCAAGAGACCCGTTCAAGTAGGTGTTGGCGATCGTGTACTGGGGCGAGCTCGGGAGAGTGACCGAACACAAATCGCTTGCCTGATCGGGAAGTGTCTGTGTGTCACCGCCGTAGTAGTCCTCCTGGCTGACGTTGCCGCTCAGCGGTGTATAGACGGCGAGCACGTCGTGGGCGGATGGCGCCGTTCCGCTCAAGCCTCGTGTCCGTTTCAAGAATCCAGTAGTGGAATCGAAACAGGATTGCGAGATCAGAGTGCCGGCACTGAGGTCCGAGCATTGAGCGATCACCTCGGTGTGCTCGCTGGTTTCGTCTTTGACGCAGCGTTCGGTATACGTGTTCAATAGCCACGCGCCGGTGACGTCCACGTCAGGATATTTGGTGAAGGATGTCTTGTTGTTCCCGTGGGATGCCCCGTCGACTGGGAAGTTGCCGCCTGTCGATGACTGACGGAAGTGCCCGGCTCCGTCAAAACCGTAGCGCGTCACCGACGAGTAGCAGGTCTGGCCGCCGCAGTTCGGATCGTCTTCAAACAGGGTGGCATGGGCACTTTCCCGGGAGTTCCGCTCGAGATCGGGTTGCTCGGCAGTAGCATCGTAGGAATAAGTCACCCACTCGGAGCGGACGAGCGTGCCTCCAACGACGCGATAGCCTGGACACGTTGAGTCAGCGGTACAGAGCGAGGTTGGCGGGGAGCTGTAAACCTCCTCGGAAAGGTAGCGAGTCGTGCCATTAGCGCCGGTTTGCGAGACACCGCGAGTGAAGGGCATCGCGTACTCGGCCGGGTCGAAGCTCGTCGGGGGCGGGGGTTGGCACTGGTCGGACTCGGGAACCTTATAGGTCGAGAAGTAATGGACGGAGGTCACCTGCTCGGGAGAGGTGACCGAAACGACTAACTGCTCCGGGACGCACGCGCCCAGGCCGCTCAGCTGACGACCGTAGTTCCATGTGGCCCTGGTGACCCGGTCCTTACCCACCATCCGGCGCGTATTCACAGCGACAGTCCTGGAGTGGCTACCCGTCTCGTAGTAGCCGAAATTCTGGTAGCCCCATTCGAGCCATCCGCCGGTCGGCAATTGAAGTCCGGTGAGGTGAGCGTTCAGAAGATCTTCCGTCGAATTGATATAATAATCGGGCGACCCATTCGGAGCAACCATGGAATAAACTTGAGATACGTTGTTTACCGCGGGAAGCGTAAGCGATGTAAGTAGCGGAACATTACTCCACGGATGTTGGAGGAGGTCGCAGCCCTGATTCGAACCGCCAGCCCATATCGTTTGCCATGCGTAGGCGGGCTTCCATTCGGCCGTGTTCCCGTTCAGCACCGACAGAACGACTTTATCGAGAACGAGATCATACGGAGAGGCATACTGCGCGGCACTACTGGCATCTGCGAAATAGACTGTCTGGGTTCGCGTGCCGTCGTAAATCGTCCAGATCTCGGGGTTATTCGCCGTCGAGCTGTAGGCGATCGTGACGACGTTGCCAGACCGGTCGTGAATCTCGGTTAATCGCCACTCCGGACTCTGGCTGGATTCGGTCGCAGGCTGCCAGTTGGAGGTGTCCAGCTCTTTGAACACCTGCCAGGTTCCGTCGGGAAACTCGACCTTCCGGTCGTTTGCTTCCACCGACATCCGCAGGTACGTCCCGTCACGTGTATACGAAATCGTGGGATCAGCTGCATTCGGCGTGGTACCGTCATGCAGCCCCACATGGAAGGAATGGACAGCGCCGTCCGGCGTCTCGTATTGCCAGTACAGGCTATCCTGAATGGGATAAGCGTTCCTGGGAAATAAGCGGCCCAGGGAGAGAAGCCAGCCAATCCCGGCATTCGACCGGCGGCTCGGGTAGGTCCTCGTGACACGTTTCGTAGTGCCACTGCAATTAAGTGGTTCCAGGTTAACGGTATCCCAAACGTTTCCGCTATAAACGAGCGCCAGGCCGTAACTGAGGCCTCCATTGACATGGTAGCGTTGACCAATGGGCAAAGTGACGGTCAGATTGCCATTGAATAAATTGATGTTGTCGATCCCATTCATCTGATACGGCTTCCCGACATCGAATCCGCGGGCAATGTTGGGGTGATCGGCGTGAGCCGCGTTCGCTAGAGTGGCGAGCACGAGAAAGCAGACAAGGCGGAAGTTGCGGGTGTTCATCAATGTGCCTCCGCCAGCATGGAGCCATCAATCTTCAGTTCCAACAGATCGAGTCTCGACGGGTCGATGATAAAGAGCGTCCCTCCCGGTGCAAATGCCGATGGCGCGTTACTGCCGCTCACCAGCGCCTGGAGCGCGGTCATGTCGATCTCTGTCGTGCCGTTCGCTATTCCATCGGCATCCGTGGAATCACCGTCCGTCGCATCGAGGGTCCAGGCCCCGCCGCCCGGATGAAGGTACAGCGCGTAAACCTCGGACCGAGCGTAGGCGAACCTGTTCACTGCTCCGCCTGCACCATGCTTGAATGCACGCCTGGGGCGTAACGCGTGATGGCTGCGAAAGCCCGGCGTTGAAATGATCGTGTAATGACCGTTCGCGAGATCAGCAATGATCCAGAGCGCATTCCAGGTCACGGCCGGGTTGAGGTCGTAGGAGACGTCTCCATGCGGGCCGTTGCTGGTGACGACCGAGGCCCAGCGATGGACGATGGCCTGGCCCCCCTTAGGCTCGAAACCCGCTCCGAAAAAGAGGATATTCGCGTTCGGAGTCGCTCCGGACACCGTGATCTTCGAGGGTGTGATCGTAACGATCGGATCGTTTGCGGCCTCGCAGAGCGCGGCCACACCGATGCAAGCGAGGCTAGCGAGAGTAACTGCAATGGATCGTCGCATGGCTTCCTTATTGAAGACTGAGCAGAACTAAGATCTCGCCCTGCCCTTTGGCAAGCGGTTCGAGCGCTTTGCCGATGAGAGTGCCGGGGCGGTGGATCTTCACACCGCCGAGGTCGAGGGGCTCGGATTTCATAGCCGTGCCGGGAGTGTCGCTGGTGACGAGAAGGTCGCCGAGGTGAATGGCGCCCCTGCTGGCATCGGCGCGTACTTTTACGCGCCCGGTTGTGGCGATTTTGGCCTTGGAAAAGCTCTCCACGCCCAGAAGAAGGCCAGGGGCAGGCGACACGACGCCCGCAACCCGTGTGTCGTATGCACTATTGGACGGTGACACCGTGTTCTTCGTGCTGTCACTGACCACGACGACCGTACCGGGCGTCATCTGTTCCAACACCGGCACCCATTCGGCCACGTCCTGGAAGGTGGCTCGGACCGTTCCGTCGGCGGTGATATTGCCGGAGGTTTGCAGGTCGCCGGTGATGGTATTGATTGATACTTTCGAATGGAATTGGCTGCTCGGATCATCGCCCTCTGTGTAACCGATGCGAAGGTAGCGCTGCGTTTGAGCGTCGGATGACCCGACCAGCGCAAAGTCGTTGAGGTATCCATTGGGAGAGCCCATCAGACCGAAGTATGCAGTGGCCGCTGTGCCGGTGAAGTTTCCGTTGCTTCCTAAGAAAACGCCCGACTTGTTGCCTTGGGATCCTGCGTTGCCGAGAATGCCGATCTGATGTGCCGGGCCGATGCCGCCAGCGATCGACAGACTTGCTAATGGAGTGGTCGTCCCGATGCCGACGTTGCCGTTCGTGTCGATTCTGACCTTCTCGGTTATCGCGCCGCTTGTCAACGTACTAAATTGCAGGAACCCGCCGCTTGCGCCATACTTGCCGCCTCCGACCTGCGACTTCGTCTGCGAGCTGTCCGCCGCAAAGTTGAGAAACGCCGTCCCCAGACCGCCATCTCCACTGATCGTCACCGTTGTGTTGGTTCCCCTCGACACCTCAAGTGCGGACGCCGGAGCCGTCGCGCCAATACCGACGTTGCCGCTTTGTTGGATCGTGAATTTTTCCGAGCCAGCTCCGGTCCCAATAGAGAAATCCAGGCTAGTGCCCCGAAAAACGCGAAAGCCGGTGATCCATACGTCGGTCGACCCCGTTAGCCGATAGTTCGTAGCGGCAAAACCGCTTGAAACCGGCGCGTTGATCACATAACTCGCATTTGTCCCATCGGTCCACGCCTGCGCTCTTGCGCTGAGCACGGAAACAAGACACATACCGATCGCCAAAAGGACCTTTTTCATCGACGCCTCCAATTGCATTGCAACGACTGCTTGTATCAGATTGATTTTGGTGCCGGACGTGAGTTCGGTCCCCTCGCCGGCGCAAAGATTGCTGATTTCGATCTACCCACGTCATCGTGCGTGTCCTCAAAGTCCTCAAAGTACCGATCGCCGACTACTGCAAGCTAAGGAGCACGAGTATCTCGCCAGGGCCCTTCGCCAGAGGCTCGAGTGCTTTGCCGATGAGGGTGCCTGGTCGGTGGATCTTCACCCCGCCAAGATCGAGCGCCTCGGAAAACATGGCCGTGCCGGGCTTGTCGCTGGTGACGAGGAGATCGCCGCGAGCAATCGGGTGGGTTGATGCATCCACGCGCACTTTGACGCGTCCGGTCGTGGCGACCTTTGCCTTCGTAGCTGAGCCTTCGCCCAGGGTGAGACCTGGTTGCGCTGAAATGACACCGGCAACGCGGGTATCGTATGCGTGGATCGAGGGGGTCACGCTGTTCGACTCGTCATTGCTCACTACAACGACGGTCCCAGCGCTGACTGGCTCCGTCACCGGCACCCACTCGGCGATGTCCTGAAACTTCGCGCCCAGGTTGCCCGTGACCGTGACGTCGCCATTGACGGTGAGCTTGGGACCCTGGCTGCCGGCCGCACCTACGGTTAAGAGAGAGGCCGGTACAGTGGCAATGCTTGCATCGCCAGTTTCCGCCACCGTAAGAAGCTTAGTGTACGCAGAAAGATAATACGGCCAGGCATGGGTGGGTTTGACGACATTGAAACTGTTGTCAGTGCCCGTTCCCAGGCCCATCAAAACGTCTATTGACGAACTGACACCCGGGTTCGCAAGGTTGACCCCCAACCCCATTTTGTAGTCCAGGTTGAAAGCCTCGTCGTATAGTAGTTGCTTGAGACCGGTTCCGCCACCTAATGACAATTTGGCATTTGGCCCCGGCGTCCCGATGCCGACGTTGCCATCGCCTCTCACTCGCATCAGGGTCGTGTTAGTCGAATCGTCGACATCGAACCAGGAGAATGAGTCGGCGGTTCCCAGTTTTGCGACAATATCCGGCGTATCGGGAGAATGCGCGACTAACTGGATCCCGTAGGCCGGAAAGGGCGAACGGCCATCCATCCACAAATCGCCACTTGGTCCTGACGCAAATCCACTAGGTGCCGGCTGCAACCTCATGACCGTCGCTGCGGGCGCCGGGGAAGCCGCAACCGTCGCGTCACTCTTTACTTCCTTGCTGGCGGCGTCGCCGGACGCTGGTGGCGGAGTTCCCTGCGCGGCCAGAGTGATACATACAAGAAGACATACCCCGACCGCTACAAGCAACGCTCTCATCAACGCCTCCACTGGATTGTGTTCGGATTGCTGGGCCAACTCAAATATCGATTACAGGAATGCTTGGCAATGTGGAATCGGCATCCTGCCCTCGTTAATTCCCTCTGCCAGCCATTCAGGACAACTTGATGCCCACTAACCTGTCTGCGAATGGAGCGTCCGGCGAAACGAACTCTTAATAGCACAGTTTGCTTAGTGATTTTGGGCAGTTGAGCAACTCGCGCGCACCGGCCCATCGGTACTGAAGGGCGTCGTGTTTAGAACGCTGCGCGGAGTGATCTGACTGCGACGAACGCCAGCGCCACGATCAGCATCATCAGCGCTGTGTGACCCAGCAAAGGGGCCGTTGGGAGCGCTGTGATCGTGACATCGTTTCCGTCTCCGCCGGTGTACGAGATGCGGAAGAGCTGGGCGGTGGCTGTGCTGACAACAGCACCTTCAGGTAATCCACTGAACGTTCCCGCGACCGGGCTCGGGCCATCATTCCTGATAACCGTGATCACGGTGCCCGCGGTGATCGGTGCCGTGTTGATCACCACAAACATGGCATTGCCAAGAGTGACGATACCGCCAACCGTTACGAACGGAGTGGACGTCGCCGGCGTGACTGTAATCTGCAACGTGTTCCCGGCACCGAGCGTGAAGTCCCCAAGGACAATGATCACCTGAGCCGTACTCGCGGCAAGAATTTCCTTGCCAGAGAGCTCAATCGATCGGACGCCGCTCATCGCGCCAAACGAGGTGGTGGCCAAGAGAAAGCCAAGGAGCGCGAAGGAGCGAGCCGTCATGATCGAGAGTTGTGGCCCCGAGAATACCACGTCGCCTTAGTTCCTGCTCTTTCCGGTCACCCTTGGCACATTCTCGATAACGCTATCGAGCCGCCTGATGGTCGGATGCTGAACGACCGGCGAGCCAACGGGGGCGTCATGGCGTTGCCGAGTCGCCAGCGGGCCGCTGGCGGTCCAGCCGCCGGGCCGGCGGCGCTACTCTTGCTGACCACGAATTCACGGCCCCTATCCGATTTTCTGGAGCAGCTCCGACGCTTGCGCTTTTTTCTCGTACTTCACATCGGTCACGGCGATCTTTTCCAGGTACGGGCGGGCCGCGGCGGGGTCGTTGCGTTTGAGGTGGGTGCGGGCGATCCAGAACCAGGTGTCGACGATCGATTCGTTTTCGCTGAGCTTCTGGGCCTGAACGGCCTTCTCGAAGCATGCCACGGCGTCGTCGTAGTGCTGTTGCGAGTAGGCGATGCGGCCGAGGTGGGTTTGGGCGTCGAAATAGTCGTACGAGGTTTGCTCGGCGTTTTCCAGAACGCGCCGGTAGTACGGTTCGGCGCCCGCGTAATCCTTGCCATCGAAATGGATGGCACCGCAGAAGAGGAGCGCGTTGCGGAAGAAGTACGAGTTGAAGAATGGCTGATTGGCGTCGAAGAGCTCGAGCGACTCCTGAAAGAGATGCAGGGCGTCGGCGCGGTCGCCGAGGGCGTAGGAATTCAGCGCTTTGAGCGCCAGTGCCTGCGCAGTCACGTTGTTGTTCTGCGAATAGCGCATCGACTGGTCGTGCAGATCCTTCGCCTTGGCATAGTCGCGCTCCTCGTGTGACAGATGGCCGAGGATGACGTAGGACTTGTACTTGATGTCGTTGGCTTCGTCGGACTCTTCCGAAGCACATGCCGCGGCGAAACCCTTGCGCGCGCCGGCCAGATCGCCCGCATAGAGTGTGGCCACCGCGCCGTAATACGTCGCTTCCAGATTCGTCAGGACACTGCTTCGCTGCGACAGCAACTGTGCAATGAACTCCATGACGAGCTGGGCGAAGACCCGGTTGTCGGAGGTAGCGTCGACGATGAAGTTGTGGAGGTAGACGAGCCGGTTTTCGAGGATCCGCATCAGCTCGAGCATCAGCGTGATGCGCGGCTGCTCCTCGTCCGTCTGTTTGAAGATTGCGGCGAGCTTGCGCTGCAAGTCGTTGTATGCGGCGTCGTAGTTGCGTGCGTTGGATTCGGAGAGCTCGCCCGGCTCGTTCTGCAGTTTCGTTTCCAGAGCGACACGCTGATCGACGAGATTCCTGATCTGCGTGGCAAGGTCGTTTCGATCGGCCATTCGTATGCGGTCCTTCCGCTGGGATTATCGGCTGTAACTATCGCTCGCGCAGTGCAATAGGCGATCCACCGATCTCGATGAGGCGGAACTCGAGCTGATGCCGGTCTTCGTCGATCGACTTCACTTCGATCGTTACTTTGTCGCCGAGCCGCATCTCGCGGCCGGTGGAATCGCCGCGCAGCCGGTGCTCGCGCTCGCGAAAGACCCAGAAGTCGCCGCCGATTGTCGCCACCGGCACCATCCCCTGCACGAAGATCTCATCGAGCTCGATGAACAGGCCGAACGCGGCGACGCCGGTGACGATGCCCGTGAACTTCAGGCCGACCTTGTCGCGCATGAAGATGACCTTCTTCCACTCCAGCACCTCGCGTGATGCCTCGTCCGCGCGACGCTCGCGGTCACTCGATTGCGCGGCGTAAAGCGGGTGGGCGCGCTCGACTTCCGCGAGCCGCTCGCCGTACAGCGGACCCTTATCGACCATTTCGCCGAGGCGGCGATGGACGATGAGATCGGGATAACGGCGGATGGGCGAGGTGAAGTGCGCATAGTTGGCGATCGCCAGCGCGAAGTGTCCGACGTTCTCTTCCGAGTAATACGCGCGTTTCATCGAACGGAGCACGATGTTCGAGAGGAAGCGCTCTTCGGGCGTCCCTTCGACCGATTTCATCACGCGCTGCAACTCGCCCGGCCGCATCTCTTCCAGGTCGCCGCGCAATGTCAGCTTGAACTCCTTGAGAATCTCGCGCAGATCCTCGAGCTTCTGCGGGTCGGGTTGCTGGTGAACGCGGAAGATGCCGGGCTGATTGGCGACGACGAGCTCGGAAGCGACCACTTCGTTGGCGGCGAGCATGAACTCTTCGATGATGCGGTGCGCGACGTTGCGGCCGGTCGGCTTGATGGCATCGATCACCCCTTCGGAATCGAGAATGACCTCGGCTTCGGGGAGATCGAAATCGATCGAGCCGCGCGCTTCGCGGCGCTTGCGCAGAATGTCGTAGAGCTCATGCATGCGCGTGAAGTCATCGAGCAGATAGCCGTAGCGCGCGCGCAACTCCTCGGGCGGCGGAACGACGACACCATGCGGCGGCATCCCGCTCGGCTGGGCCACACCTTCGTTGACGAGGAACGCGTTCACGTTCGTGTAGGTCGTCCGCTCTTTCGTCCGGATGACGGAGCGATAGACCTTGCGATCGACGAAACGTCCTTTCCGGTCGATCTCGATGTCGACGGAGAACGTGAGCCGCTCGACGCGCGGATTCAGCGAACAGATTCCGTTCGACAGGCGCTCCGGCAGCATAGGAACGGCGCGGCCTGGGAAGTAGACCGACGTCCCGCGCTCGAAGGCTTCTTCATCGAGCGCGCTCCCCTCGGTGACGTAGTGCGAGACGTCGGCGATGTGGACGCCGAGGAGATAGTTTCCGTTGGGGAGTTGCTGGACTTCGACCGCGTCGTCGAAATCTTTCGCGGTCTCGCCATCGATCGTGACGATGTTGTGCTCGCGAAGGTCGACGCGTTTCGCGATCTCCGCGTGCGTCACCTCATCCGGAATAGCATCTGCCGCCGCCAACACCTCGGGCGGGAAGCGATGGGGGATCTGCAGTTTGCGGATGACCAGTTCGATGTCGACGCCGGGCTCGCCGATGAAGCCGAGCACCTCGACGACGCGGCCGCGGGCGATGTGGCTCGTACGGTCGGGGTAGCGGTCGATCTCGACATTCACCATCTCTTCATCGCGCGCGTCCATCGTGCCGTTGCGGTCGATGACAATGTCGTGATCGAGTCGCGAGTCGAAGGGAGTGACGAAGGGCTGTTCCGGATCGGCGTGAAAGCGGCCGACGACAGTGCGATGGGCGCGGCGCAACACCGTCGTGACTTCGCCGATGATCAGCTTCCGCTGCCGGATGGTGTGGAACTTCGGGCTGTGCTTGTCGACGCGGACGACGACGAGGTCGCCGTTCATCGCCCCTTTCATCGAGCGGCGGTCGATGAAGATGTCCGGCTCTTCGCCGCCGCCGAAGACGCTGCCGTAGCCGTCCGGATGCACGCGGATGCGGCCGGCGTGGTACGGCGTGAACTCGAGCAGCGAGTAACGCTTGCCGCGGACGGCGACGATGATGCCGTCCTGTTCGAGCTCTTCGACCGCGCGCTCGACCTCTTCACGCGAGGCTTCGATGCCTTCCAGCCGCTCGTGAATCTCTTTGACGGGAAGGAGACGGCTCCCACGCTTGCGAAGAAGATCGGTGATCGATTGTTTGAGTCCGGTAGATCCGGGGAGCGAAAGCGACTGAGGCAAGAGGCTCCTCGCGTCAACGCGAGCGCGTCGTTTTGCCGTTCGAAGACTTCGGCGCAGTCACGCGATTCGCGGAGATTCGGCGCCGTACGGGGCGGATGGCGTCGGCAAATCCGTTGAGCATCGTCTGCGAGCGGAGCTTGTTGTGCAGCGTGTTGCGGTGGACGCCGAGAGCCTTCGACGCTGCGGTCACGTTCCCGCGCGTTTCCGACATCGCGGCCACGATGTATTTCCCCTCGAAAGCCTCCACGGCCTGCTCGAGAGTGATTCCACTGCCAATTAATTCGCGAATGATCTGATTCAAGCGATCATCGATACTAACCATTTGATCTTGCCCCTGACGGTCGTTTGGAAGGGGGCGATTCTACACCCCTACTTCCAGAAAATTGCTACGCATTTTTACGCGATGTGCGAAGAAAATTTATCCGCCCGCTACGCTTGACAAACCAGTTCGAAAGAAGCAAGCGCACCAGTGCAGCGAACGAAAGAATCGCTCCGATCAAGAGCGGAAGCGGACGATAGCTCCATTTCACGGCGTGCGATCCTCGTGCCACATGCACTCCCCGAAAAAGTGAGATTCCCAGCGGCGTTGCGGCGTCACCATCCACCGTGATGTGCCATCCCGGCGCAGCCTGCTGGGTAAGGATTACCTCGCCGTCCGCGGGCATGTCGACGTCGATGAAAACCGAAGACGGCGTGAACGCCAGCGACTTGACGGGCGCGATGCGGTGCGTGACGTCGTCGCGGCAGAACGCGAGCGGAAAGGCGGCGGGGTTGCGGTGGACGACGATTCCCTCGTGCGCCGCCACCGGTTGAAGCCCGGCCAGAGCCCGCGGCGCCAGGATGTAACCAACAGAGAGCGCATCGACTGCCGAGCGGTCGTGACGCGTCTGGATCGACTGAAGGTACGCGGCGTAACGCTGCGAGAAGAGTGGCGCTGGCGTCGACGCGTCGAATCTCCGGTCGTAAAGATTGAGGTAGCCAGAGATCCATCCGTCGCGGTCGAAGCCGGCGGGTTGGTCGATGCGCAGAATCTTCGCATTGCGGCCGATCGACGCGGCGTACGGAACGCGATGCAGGTTGAACTTCGACGTGATCAGCAGCGGCTGGATCTGCAGCACGACGTCGGCGAACATCACGACGGCAATCGCGAACTGCCAGCGCCCCGGGATCACGCGATCGCAGCCGATCGCGGCCAGCGCGCAGATTGCTAGAACTGCCAGCGGCACGACGCGCGCGGGATAGCGGAACAACGTTACGGGCAGGCGGGCGAGGAGCTCGGCGACCGGTGTCAATCGATCGCCCATCCCGATCAAGGCGCAAAGCAAGATGAGTGCGCTCCATCCGATCGCGCGCATGCGGCCGGCGATCACGCCGATCACCGCGAAGGCAACGGTCAGCATCCCAACATAAACAATGAGGATGAAGTGCTGCCCGAGTCGTGGGTCGAGTGGGTTGCCGCCGAGGTTCGGGGGGATGACGATGCGAAGCCAGTCGGCGAGCGGCATCGAGTCGCTGAACATCGTTGCCCGCGGCACGCCGCCGTTTGCGCGGTCGCTGCCGGCAACCATCGAAAGGAACGGCAGGAGCTGAATCGACGAAAGAGCGAACGACGTAAGCGCGACGTCGACAAGATCACGTGCCCCGCGCCGCCGCACGATTGCAAACAGAAGCGCACCGACCGCGGCAAAGAAAGGCTCCCCTGCCAGAAACGACATGGCAATGACCACCGCGCTGACGCGCGCCGACACACCGGCGAGCGCGCACCAGAGGATCAGCGGTAGCCAGGCGAACGTCGTCAGATTGTTCGAGACGTCGAGCAGCGACATGACCGGACCGCAGAACATCAGCGTCAGTGCCGCCGCGAGCGCCGCCCCGCCCGGCCTGGTCAGCCGCGCGAACAGCAGATACCCGCCGCATCCGAGGAGCACGACGTGAATGAGGAGATAGAGCGTGTACGCCGCCGTGAACGGAAGGATGACGAAGATCCAGGCGGGAGGATAGAAGACGCCGGTCTGCGGATTGGCGAGCCATGGCTCACCGGACGCGCTGTAGGCGTTCCACAGCGGAAGGCGTCCCTGGCGCAGTTCGCTCGCAGTAAACCAGCGAAGAGGTTGGAAGTAGTCGCCGTGATCGCGGATCGAGAAGACTTCGTTGCGCAACAGCGCCGGTGCGAACACGGCCAGAGCAAGGACCGCAATGATCGCAAATGCCCAGCGTCGCTGCATTGCGCTTACCGCTTTTCCTGCGGTGGTGCCGCGCAGAAGTCGTCCACGATCGTCCGCATCAGCCGGACGCCCTCGGAGAAAAAGCGCGCCCGGATACGCTCATCGTTTCCGTGCACGGTGTCCGCATCGTAATAGTTCACCTTGAACGGCGCGATGCCATACGCAACGATTCCTCGGGCGCGGAAATACCGGCTGTCGGTCGTGCCGGCGGTCACGATCGGACCAACGATCGAATCCGCCTCGAACTTCGTCATCGCCCCAGCCAGCGTGCGAAAGAGCTGCGTATCGCTCGGGCTCTCGGGAACAGGTTCCGCCGCGAGCAGGATCTGAAGCGCGCCGCCATCGGGAACCAACGCCTTCTTCACCTTCTCGATCATCGGCGCGGTCGTCTCGTCGGGAAGAAGGCGGATGTCAACGTCGGCAACAGCGCTCGCGGGTAGGGCGTTGATCGTGTTGCCGCCGGCGATGCGCGTGATGGCGATCGTGTCGCGCAGCAAGGAGCGGTATCCCGGCGAGAGGACGCGGTCGACGCGTGCCGTGTCGACCGGCTCGGCGATGCCGCGCAATACTTCGCCGCGCTCATCCTGCCGCGCTTTTCCTGCGGCGTGAAACGACCGCATCACCGCGGGCGTAACGCGGTAGGGCGTCGGGATCCGCTGCACCGCATCAAGCGTGCGGACCAGTTTCGCCAGCGCGCCGCCGTCATCGGGCGGCGATGCCGAATGTCCGGCTGCTCCTTTCATCGTGATGCGAAGCCAGAGCGGTACTTTCGCCTGCACCTCGACACCCCAGAAGGAAACGTGATCGACGATCGTCTCGTTGTATCCGCCCTCGTTCAGCACGAAGCCGGTGTTGGCGAAGAGCTCCTGATTCCGTTCGAGAATCTCCTTGCATCCGTGCAGCCCGCCCATCTCTTCGTCGGCGACGGCGAGAAAAATGACGTCACGGCGCAGCGGCAGATGGCGCCGCTTCAGATCGACGAAGGCCATCAGCTCGGCGATTCCGAGCGACTTCACATCGAGCGCTCCCCGTCCCCAGAGATAGCCACCGGAACGGATGCCCGCAAACGGCGGCTTGGTCCATTCGCCGGCGACAACGGGGACAACATCAATATGGTGTAGAAGGACGAGGGCCTTCTCGTTCGTGCCGGAAGTGAGTCGCGCGTAGACCGACTGCCGGGCTGGATCGGCGCCGATGAGTTTCGCGTCGATCCCTTCCTTCACCAGCAACTGCTGGAGGAAACGGGCGCCCGCGGTCTCGTTGCCGGGAGGATTGGAGGTATCGATGCGGAGATAGGCGATGAGCGCTGCTTCCGCCTCGCGCTCCACGGGATCGCTATCACCTCCCGCGGCGCGGCGGCAATGGACCGTCGCGAACAGGCAGAAGAGAAGCGGCAGAACGGCGAGCCGCCGGAAGAGAGCCATGCTTTGTTTGAGTATAGCTGGCGGGTGATCAGAAGCGTTTCACGCGGAGGCGCGGAGGTAATGAGTCAATTTGAAAAAAGCATCACCACAGAGGCACGGAGGTCACAGAGAACCCCGCTGTGTTCTCTGTGTCTCTGTGGTTGCCTTTGCTTCGGCGACTACGGGAGGACACCTCCGCGTCTCCGCGTAAAACGGTTCTGAAGTTACACCGTCGCCGGCATCGTCAGTTGCACCGCCGGCTCCTCAGCAGGCGCCGACTTATAGGCCTCGAAGCAGGCCCGGCATCGCGCCTCGTACGACGAATCGCCGACCTCCACCTGCGCATTGCCTCCGGCCACCCGCTGCGAATAATGCGCGGCACCGCGGCAGCGCACGCACACCGCGTGCATCTTCGAGACATCCTCGGCGACCGAGAGCAGCGCCGGCATCGGGCCGAACGGCCGGCGCATGTAATCCTGATCGAGTCCCGCAGCGATGACGCGGATGCCGGCGTCCGCGAGCTGCATGCAGACATCGACCACGCCGGCGTCGAAGAACTGGATCTCGTCGATGCCGACGACCTGCATGCCGATCTCGACACGCGTCAGCAGCTCGGCGCTCGTGGCCACCGCCATCGCCTTCAGCCGGCGGTCGTCGCGCGAGACGATGTCTTCCGTGCTGAACCGGTCGTCGATCAGAGGCTTGAACACCTGCACGCGCTGCCGCGCGATCACGGCGCGCCGCAGCCGCCTGATCAACTCCTCCGACTTTCCGGAGAACATGCCTCCGGCGATGATCTCGATCCAGCCGCCACGATAATTGTCCAAAGAAAACCTCCGGGAATGGTGTGGGATGCAGGATAGCAGCGCGGTGTTCAATGGACAACGGAGAGGCAATTGATAATTGACAATGGACAATTGACAACTGAAAGGCCGCAACACTCCCCAGCCGGCGGAGCCAGCTAAGCCGGCGATCTCAACCGGTCCGGTCACCGTTCCCAGTTCGTTGTCAATTGTCCATTGTCAATTGTCAATTGCATCTCCCCCTCCCGGCCATCAACAGTTATCTGTTACCCTCGTGTTGCACGGTGACACGCCTCCTCCCGCTCTTCCTCGCACTCGTCATCGTCTCCCCGCTGGGCGCGCAGACGGAGCAGCCTCTTCTTATCGGAACGATCACCGTCCGTCCGCTCGACGTTTACTCGCCGGATGAAGCGGTCCACGGGCACCTCTACCGGCTTGCCGACCAGCTCCACATCGAGACGCGCAAGTCCGTCATCGAGAAGTTCCTGCTATTTCACGAAGGCGACGTCTACAGCGCGGAACGGCTCGCCGAGACGGAGCGCAATCTTCGCGCGCTGCAGTTCCTGAAATCGGCCTCTGTCGAAGCCTCCGCTCCGCACGATGGCGTCGTCGATGTGGTCGTCACCACGCAGGACTCCTGGTCGATCGCGCCGGAGACGCAGGCCGGCAGCAAAGGCGGCAAGAGCACCGTCGGCGCAACACTGTCGGAGACCAACCTACTCGGGCTCGGCAAGGATCTGGAGTTGGGATGGAACCGCGGCGTGGACCGGACACGCGTCGGGGTGACCTACAACGACCCGGCGTTCTTCGCGCCCTACTGGCGAGGCGCGTTTGCGTATTCGACGAACTCCGACGGCTACGACCACAACCTGGCCATCGTCCGTCCTTTCTATTCGTTCGCGACGCCATGGGCGACGGAGCTGTCGCTCACCGGCTTCCGGCAGTTCGATCACCTCTACGCCAATGGCATCGAGAGCGAGCGCTTCCAGCAGAAGCATCGCGAGATCGTGGCCAGCTACGGCGTGGCGCTCGATCCGAACGACAACCAGGCGCACCGCATCGTGGCCGGCTTCCATGCCATCGACGACTCCTTCACGATCATGAAGCACAGCAGTGCGCTTGCCCTTCCCTCGGGTCGCGAGTTTCGCTATCTGTTCGTCCGCTACGAAAGCACTGCCAACGATTTCGTGAAGCTGAATTTCGTGAACAAGGACGTCCGCTACGAGGACTTCAACCTCGGGCGCCAGTACTCGATCGAGGCCGCGGTCTCGCCACGCTCCCTCGGAACCGACCGCACCACGTCGTTCGCGCGCGTGGCGGGAGCCGATGGCAAGTGGCTGGGGAACGGCTTCGTCATGCCGGCGTTCGCAGTCTCGTCACGTCTCGACGGTGGTTTGCAGAACAGCATCGCAACCTCTTCGCTGCTCTTCGTTCGGCGCGGAGGGCGGGCCTCCTATCCGACGACATTCCTCAGCCGCGTTGTCTTCAATAGCGGTTGGAGGATGGACGCCGAGGATCAGTTCTTCGCGGATGGGTTAACGGGGCTGCGGGGATATCGTGCCCATGCCTTCGCAGGAACGCGCTCGCTCGTCATCAACGTCGAAGAGCGTCTCTACCTCGGGCGCGAGATTCTCCAACTGGCCTCGCCTGGAATCGTGGCATTCATGGACGCCGGCAACGCCACGTCGGGAGGGGTCACGCGGCTCATGAACCTCAAGAGCGACATCGGCATCGGCCTGCGCCTCGGCCTTCCGCGCACGCCAAAGAACCTTCTTCGCGTCGACCTGGCATATGCACTGAACCGCGATCCACTCGGTCGGAAGGGTTGGCTGGTGGCGTTCTCGAGCGGGCAGGCGTTTTAAAACAGAGATCAGACAGATCCGACAGATCGGTCTGATCGGTCTGATCATTGACAAGTGATCACGAAGCCCGTCGCAGCTCCGTTATCCGCGAGCGCAGCTGCTCGGTGACCGCTAATCCGCGAAGGAGCGAAGCGGTCTTCTCGAACTCCGAGACCATCGCGTCGACTGCGTGCTCTCCGTCGCCGCTCATGATGCCGTCGAGGGCGCGAAGAAAGTGCTTCTCGATCGTCTTATGCGCGGAGTTGCCGATGAACTCCTCGGCGATCGATCGGATACGTGCGGCCAGGTCGACTAGCTCGCCACTCTCTGCATCGTGCTCGAATTCAGGTTTTTTTTTTAGCGCAACCAGCTCGCCGGTGATCATTCCGTAGAGGATCTTGGCGACCTCGAACGATGAAATGTTCAACACCTTGCCGATGTCGGCGATCGACCGTTGTCCGTCGATCCTCGTGATGAGAAGCCATTCCTGCGGATTCAGGGTGATCTGCTCGTGCCGCGACTCACGCACCTGAAGCTCGGGGACGTAGTCGATCGACGGCACCTTCTTCGAAAGGACACGCCACTCGTCGAGCCGGCGGGCCGCTTCCATCAGCAGGTTCGTGTTCGACTTCGTGATCGTCTGGCGGTCCGGCTCTTCGTTCGCGCTGAACTGAAAATCGCCCTGATTCCAGATCGCCAGCGCATAGATGGCTTCCTCGCCGACGAGCTCCCCCACCGTGGCGTGCACCATCTGACCGTTCTTCAGATAGATGTAGCCACGGTCGTGGTCGCGCGAAAGCGTGAACTTCCCCGTCTTGCCGGATACGCTGACCAACTGGATGATGTCGGGCAGCGGAAGCTCTTTCAGCGATCCCTGGAAGGCCATTTTAGTGATTTCGATTATGTGGAGCCGCGGCTTTGAAGCGTAACCCACGGTTGGAATGAGGTCAAGGAATCGTAACGATCTCGTGATTTTCTATCGCGCTCAACGCCCACAACCCGAACGCAAGACCAGCCAGAAGACCGGTTTCGATGCGCAAAGGATTACTGCTGAGCCGCAAATGCGCGAGCTGGGTGAGGCCGTCGATCGCCATCGGCAGCACGGCTCCGTAGAGGATGTACCGCGCGGTTTGCTCCTTCATGCGAGGGAGTATCCGAAACAGAACGGCAGAGAGAGCGAGTCCGACATAGATCGCCGTGCAGCGGGCGCAGATCGGCATCGGCGTGTTCCAGAGATAGAGACAACGCTCCGGGATGCCGTGGCAGAAAAGGCGGAAGAGGAGGCGCCAACGCATCGACGCGCCGTTGGCGATGGCGGCCGTGCAGGCGATCGACGCCGCAAGAATGGCCCCGGAGATGGCAACCAGCGTTGCCGCGACGATCTTCGTGTCGCGCTTCACCGGCGCGCAGGAGCCAGGCGCCACACTTGACCGAACGAGTAGGCGGCCACGACAAGCGACCAGAACGAGGTGAGGAAGATCCCCACGCAGAGCAGGATCATCCCGAACGGAACGATCATCCGGACCACGAGCCAGACCACGAAGGCCAGCAGGTAGTTGCCGATGTTGGCCTTGATGAACGCGGCAATCTGCGCGAACTCGAATGCGGCACCGAAACGGCGCTCGACGGCGGCGAACATGAGCGCGCCCGGCAGCCAGAGAGCCATGGCCAGCCCCAGCGGAAACAGGATGCACCAGACGCAGGCAGCCATTCCGCCGCCGATATTGCGCATCGCGTCGCTGTCGGCGGCCTCCGCAATGATCGACGGAACGATGAAGATGAACATCAGCACGATGAACGGCAGCATGTAAACCAGCGCAACGCCGAACATGCGCAGCCCTTCGCTGAAGAACTCGCCCAGGTCATCCCACTCCGGCAGAGGGTACTGCTCGCCTGCGATCACGTTACGGACCAGCTTCGCCAGGTAGCCGTATACGAAGAATGCCCCGATGATGAAGATGCTGGCCAGCATGAAAAGACCGCCCATGAGAATCTTTTGTATCCATCGGGGGTCTTCGAACGTAAAGGTAAACGGACGGGCGAAATCAAACGTCGGACCCGTCGGGCGCAGAGGTGGCGGCGGCGGGGGCGGCGGCGGAGCGGATTGAACGACGGCGGACACTGCGGTTCAGTTTAGCACCGCCGACAGGGAAGAAATCGAAGACCGCGCAACTTCTACGACGAGGACACCCTTTTGGACCATCAACTCTACGATCTCGAAGAAACGATCGACCTCCTCGGCGAGCCGCCCGAATCGCGGAGCGGCGGGGTCAGTATCGCTGTCGTTGTCTCGATCGTCCTTCACGCGCTGATCCTCATCTACTTCATCGCCTTCTATCGTCCGGTCACAAAAGATGCACCCGCGCCGCCGATCGCCCGCTACGTCGAGCTGATCCGCCAGAATCCGCAGGACAAGGAATTCACGCAGGCGCCCGGAGCGAAGATCGAGCATCCGCCGTCGCCCGATGCAGCGTTCTCCAACGCGAACCGCAAGGCTTCGACGCCGAATCCGACAGGCGATCAGCCGACGACGCGCCCCGGCGACGGGAGCAAGCTCTACACGCCGCCGAAACCGCCTCCGGGCCAGCAGCAGAGCGCTCCGAGTCCCGCGCAGCAGGCCGCAAATGCCGCGCAGGAACAACAGGCGTCCGCAGCGCCGCCGCCGTCCACCACATCGCAGGCTCCTTCGACGCTGCAGTACCGGCAGCCTTCGCAGGCCAGTGCGGCAACCGGGCCGGTGAACTGGCGCAACGCCATCAAGGAGGTCGGCAAAGTCGCTTCCCTCGGCGGCGGACAGCAGGGCTACGATCTCAACGGCGCCCCCGGCGGCGAAAAAGGATTCGCGCAGGACGGCCCGCTTTCGTTCGAGAGCCAGTGGTACGACTGGGGCGAGTATGCCGAGGGGATGGTCAATCGCATTCGAGTGAACTGGTACTCGAATATGCCGCACCTCATCCAGACCGGCCTCAAGGGTGTCGTCACGATCCGTTTCACCATTCATCGCGACGGCAGCATCACCGACGTCACGATCCTCTCCAGCTCCGGCGTGCCGCCGTACGACTTCGCAGCCAAGAAGGGGATCGAGCTCTCGTCGCCGCTCAACCCGCTGCCGAAGGACTTCCCGAACGACACCGAGCGCGTGACGGCGATGTTTTACTACAACCAGGAACTGCCGAAGCGGTAGGGATCCGACCTCGCGGACTCGCAAGATCAGCGCCCCGAAAAATCGAATCGAAAGGTCCGAAGAACTGCGTCGATCGCGGATCGAGACTGCCGGTATCCTTGAATCCTCACGATCCTCGCATCGCCGCTCCGCACGGTCGCACTCTGCATGACCACCGTCACGGCGTTGCAGAAGCCAGCGCTTCCACCACCGGGGTGATAACAACGAACCGATGAGGAACCGCGCAGGCCCCACCACGGCGGCATCGTAAACGGCTCGGCCTTACCGGCGAGGAAATCGAATCCGCCGAGTGACCAACGGCCCCGCTGGAAGTCGAAGCCGGCATCCGCCGCTTCAGCCAGGAACGTCCCCTCGTGAATCGATACCTCGAATGACCAGACGTCAACGTCGAGGCTCTTCAGCCGCTCAGCCAGATCGGTTGGGCTGATCGTGAAATCACACTCCTCATCCTTTTCAACGGCCCAGCCGGCGGGATACTCGAAATGTAACCCGCACTTCTCATCGTGATACGTGACGGCCTTGTTTGCGGGCTCCGCACCCAGCAACGGCGATGCCGCGATGAACGTGATTACCAGGAGGGCAAGTCGTCCCGAAAGTCGCACGGCGGCGACAATACAGCAACCATCTGGCAGCCAGTCTCAACTCGGTCTGGCATGACCTCACGAACAAATTCTCTCCCTGACCACTGACCGCTGGCCACTTCTGCCTTCTGGCCGCTTTCTTGCCTTACGCCTGAGTGCTGGTCATTTGCTGCCCGCTGACCACTCGGTGTTACTCTCGAATCTCCGCGAAACGATGTCCGTACAACGAACGCTATCCCGGCTCGACCTCAACCTTCTGACGACCGCGCTGCTCATCGCCGCGATCGGCTGCGTGCTCGTTTACAGCGCCACGTACTTCGGTCCTGAAGCGCCGCTCTTCCGCAAGCAGGTCATGTGGACGCTCATCGGCATCGTGCTGATGGTCGTCTTCATCGCCATCGACTACCACGTATTGATGGAGATTGCGCCGGTGCTGTACGGCATCGGGATCGTCCTGCTGATGTATCTGCTGGTCTCCGACCGGCTCACGCGCAACGTGAAGTCGTGGATTCACGTCGGAGGGTTCCAGTTCCAGCCGTCGGAGTTCATGAAGATCTTCACGGCGCTGCTGATCGCCAAGTATTTCGATTCGAACGACCGCGCCTATCTCGACGTCCGCAGCTTCGCCATCGTCATGGCCATGATCGGTGCGCCGGTCGTCCTCATCGCCCTGCAGCCGGCGTTCGGCTCGGCCGCCAGCTTCTTCCCGCTGTTCGGCGTGGCCATGTTCTTCGGAGGCATCAAACCGAAGCTCTGGCTGATCGCCACGGTCTGCTTCCTCGTCGCGCTCCCTGTGGGATGGCACACGCTCAAGCCATTTCAAAAAGAGCGGATCATGATCTTCCTCGACCCCGCCCGCGACCCGCTCGGCTCGGGCTATCAGGTCATGCAGGCCAAGATCGCTACCGGCTCGGGCGGCATCACCGGAAAAGGCTTTCTGCACGGCACGCAGGTGTACCTCGAGTACCTCCCCGCCCGCCACACCGACTTCATCTTCTCCGTCCTCGGCGAAGAGTGGGGCTTCGTCGGCGTGAGTGTCGTCCTGACGCTCTACCTTTTCCTCATCCTCGAATCGCTCGCCGTAGCCAAGGCATCAAGAGATCGAGGAGGGACGTTCCTCGTGCTGGCGCTGATCTGCTTCTTCATCTTTCACATCCTGATCAACGTCTCGATGCAGATCGGGCTCCTGCCGGTGACCGGAATCCCCCTGCCACTCATCTCCTATGGTGGCTCCGCCACGATGATGTTCTTCATGGCGATCGGGCTGATTCTGAATGTCGGGTTCCGGAAGTTCGTGAATGTGTGAAGGGGAGATCAGGGATCCGACCGATCTGACGGATCGGACCGATCGTTGACCTCCTGATCCCTGCTCTCTGATCTCTGACTCACATGCAAACCACCATCACCGTCCGCCGTTACGTCACGGTCCTGCTGCTTCTGGTCGTGACCGCACTCATCGTGCTCACGACGGTCTGGATGTCGGGGAAGAGCTACTCGAAGGTCGATCCGCAGCCGTTCGACGACATCCGCCACCTCTCCCACCGCATCGCCAGGCATCCGGTCTCGACGCATCTGCTGGCCGTGATCATAGTGCCGATCATCGCCAACATCCTGCTGTTCGTGCCGTGGGGCTTCCTGCTGTTCATCGCCCTCTACACCGTCGACCGCCCGACGCTGCAGACCTACGTCCTGACCGTGCTCCTCGGGCTCACGTTCACCTGCGCGATCGAGGCCTGGCAGTACTTTCTCCCCTCCCGCGTCGCCGACGTGAACGACATCATCTGGAACACCACCGGCGCCCTTCTCGGTGCAATCCTCGGGCACCTGCGTGCGAGATTGCGCTTTGAATTTGTTTGATGGGGGGTGGGGAGTTGAGGGTGGGGGGTGGGAGATGGACGAGCGCGGCCCCTTCTGGCCGTAAGTCTTGCGTGGACAAGCGATAGCGCTGAGGACTCTCGGCGATCAGGCGTGAATCCGCCGGCTTGCGCTGTGAGTCACCTGGCTCACACTGCAAACCGTCCGGTTCACGCTGCAAACCGTCCGGTTCACGCTGCAAACCGCCCGGCTCGCACTGCAAACCGCCCGGCTTACACTGCACGCCACCCGGCTCACTCACACTGCGCGCCGCCCGGCTTACACTGCACGCCGCCCGGCTTACACTGCACGCCGCCCGGCTCACACT